>Ga0208771_1000278_pt1 | contig 32100 bp, 30 predicted proteins | sample AntAceMetag02UKX_FD_184775 | JGI IMG/M metagenome (GOLD analysis project Ga0208771, IMG submission 184775) | Saline lake microbial communities from Ace Lake, Antarctica - Antarctic Ace Lake Metagenome 02UKX (SPAdes) (version 2) | ecosystem: Environmental > Aquatic > Non-marine Saline and... | reverse complement strand
TAAAAAAAATAATAGATGAGAAGATTAAAAAGATTAGAAAAACTGTTAAATAATTTAAATAATTGAGTAAGAAAATATATGTCTCAATCAGAAGTGTTTCGGTAAGATTATTAAATGACTAAATGCGGGTCCTTATAAAAATATTTTGAAACAGGAAATAAAAGACAATGAATTGAAAAATGTAAGATTATTAGGACGAGTTCCTAATAAAGACGTTCCAGCTTTAATGAGAATATCTAAATTATTTTTTATGCCTTCCGAGGAAGAAGGCTTTCCAAGAGTTTTGTTAGAATCAATGGCTACGGGTTTGCCTTATGTGGTTAGTGATATTGGGGGGGTAAGGGAAATTAGCACTAATAAGCAACAAAAATTTATTTTTAATATTGGAGATATACAAAACATGTCTCATGGCATTGAAAAATTATTAAATGAAGATTTTTTATATAATGAATTAAGAATGAGTAATTTAGAGCATGTTAAGCAATTTGATATTAAAAAAATTGCTAAAATATTTATTAATTTATTTAAATAATTTTTATGAAACCTGTTAGATATATTATTCATTCAAACGGGTTTATAAATAAAGTATATGAATCCCGTTAGATATACTCTGGTTATCTAAACAGACCAATGAGTAAATTAATTAATAACAAAAATATATGAAGTATAAAAGAAATTTATCTAACGGGATGAAAAACAAACAAGATTTATCTAACGGGTTAAATAAACAGGTTAATAAATCTTATTATTTTACTAAAAAGTATGCTAATTTAGAACGTTTTATTTCTTATTTTTATCAAATAGATTTAATTAGAAAATCCAATGCAAAAAATATACTCTTTATTGGAGTTGGAGATGGGGTTGTTGTAGATTATCTTAGAAAAAATCCAGATTTAAATATTACTACTTTTGATATAGCAAGTGATCTAAATCCTGATATTGTTGGTAATTTAAATGCATTGCCGTTTCAAGAAAATAAATTTGATTTAATTGTGGCTTATGAGGTTTTAGAGCACTTGCCTTTTGATAATTTTTCAAAAATACTTTCTGACTTATCTCGAATCAGCAAAAAGAATGTTATAATTTCTATTCCATTTAGAAATACTAATTTTGAATTAATCATTAAATTTCCTTTTATAAGGACTTTATTTAAAAAAGATTATTTTAGAGTATTATTGGCTTTTCCTATTAAATTTCCGGGTTTTAAGATTTCAGGACAGCATTATTGGGAGATGGACAATAGACAATATAGAGCATCAAAAGTTTACTCTTTAATAAAAGAAAATTTTGATATTATTTTAGAAAAAAAGGCACTATTAAGTTCTTATAAATGTTTTTTTGTATTGAAAAGTAAAAAGAATATTTAAATAAAATGGAAAATAATAAAAAAATAAAAATTGTCATTGCTATAAATGATTTTTGTATTGGCGGGGCCCAGACACTTTTACTAAAACAATTCCAATATTTTGACAAAAATAAGTTTGATTTTTATTTAATTAGTTTGTTTGAATTAAAAAGAAAAACATCTCTCCACGATTTAATTCCTGAATATGTTAAAGTAGTACGTTTTGACTTTAAATCCTTTTGGGATTTTAGTAGTTGGCGGAAACTCTTAAAAAAATTAAAAAAAATTAAACCGAGTTTGATATTGAGTCATTTATTTTTTAGTAATACGGTGCTGAGGATTTTGGCTATTTTTTTAAAAATTAAAATAATTATAGTTGAACACAATACTTATATAAATAAAACTAAATTACATCAATACATAGATAAGTTTTTATCTTATTTTACTTATAAGATTATTGCTGTTTCAGATGAGGTAGCCGATTTTACGTCAAAACAAGAAAAAATTAGCAAAAGTAAATTTGTTACAATATTTAATGGAATTGATTTAGAAGAGATTAAAAAATTTAAAGAAGTAAATAAAAAAAATGTTTTGCAATTTAGAAAAGAATTAGGTTTTAGTATGGATGATAGAGTTATTATTAATGTGGCTCGTTTAACACATCAAAAAAGATTAGATTTATTAATAGATGTCTTTGCGGAATTAAATAGAATCGATGATCAATATAGAATGATTATTCTAGGGGAAGGTTCTTTGAAGGAAAAACTAATACAGAAAGTAGAAAATTTAGGTTTGGAGAATAAGATATTTTTATTGGGATCCAAAAAAGATATCAATAAGTATTACATGTTAAGTAATGTTTTTATATCCACTTCTGAAATAGAGGGTTTTAGTATCGCTTTTTTAGAAGCCCTATCTTTTGGTCTGCCAATTATCTCTACTAAAACAAGTGGTTCAGAAAAAATGATTAAGAATAATTATAATGGTTATTTAGTAGATAATGAAGAGAAAAATATTGCTAGCTCAATTATTAATATATTAAAAAATAATTATAATAAAATAAATTCAATGGGTTCTAATTCATTGGAGATTTGTAAAGAATTTGATATAAGAGCTAATGTAGAGAAATATGAAAAATTATTTAAAGAATGTTTAAAAATCTAATTTGTCTTCTTTTTTTATTGTTTCTATTATACGTTTAGAAAAATTGCCATCTGTATATTTATGATACAGATTTTTTATTTCTCTTCGTTCTAATTGATAATTGTCTAGAGTGAATATTTTATCGATTGCTGATTTTAATTCTTCAATATTTAGGACTTTGGGCCCGGGGGTGTACTTTTCATAATTAAAACATAAGCCCTCGGTTTTTTGATATTCTTCTAAATCAAAGGGGTAAAAGATGATAGGCTTATTTGTTAATAAAAAGTCGGTAAATATGGAAGAATAATCGGTTATCAAAATGTCAAAATGTTTTAATAAGGGAGTGATATCACAATCTTCAATAAAAAATATATTTTCTGTATTTTTTAATCTTTTTTGTATTCTGTATTTTGAATGCAAAGAAATAAATAAATAATATTTGTTTTCACTTAACCAATTTTGGAGATTTAATATACTTTTCAAGTCAAAATTTTTCATGCTTCTTCTAAAGGTAGGGGCGTATAATAAGCACTTAGAATCATCATCTTTTTTTATGTTTTGAACATTTTTCAAATTTGTTTGGTCAGTTCCGAATTCTATATTTTTGATTTTGGTAGAAAAGAAGATATCATCTCGAGGATAACCAGTTATAAAAATTTTACTTTTTTTGGTGAATTTTTTGGGCAGTAAATTACTGACAAATTCGGAAGTTGTAAATATGTAATCATTATGTCTGAGTATCTTTTTAGCATAGCCTCCTTTTTTCATCCCCTTGCCATGGAGAAGTTGAATAATTTTTGATTTGCCAGTATATCTAAAATTTTGTCTTTGTAAATAAGCGTCTATAATAGTATATTTTGCTCTTAAAGCATAATATATGCCTTTGAAACTTTTATCATAATATGATATATATCCAAGTTCATTTAGTTTTTTAGCTAATTCTCTATTTTTTGCCAACCAAATAGATTTAATATTTTTTTCATTTTGAGAGGTATATAAAAATAAATATTTAGTATTATCAGCAAATATTTCACCCTTATTGTGTTCCGTTAAATGCCAACCAATAAAAACCCAGATTTTTTTATTTTTAGGAAATAAAAAAGATATAATATAGATTGGATAAGTGATAATTATATCTATTAGTGTATTAATTTTGCTAATTATTTTTTTCATAAGCTTTCCAAATTTTTTGAGCTCTTTTAAAGTCTTCTATGGTATCGATCTCTATCGCTCGGAAATTTGAAACATTTAATGCATGCATTTCTGCGCCTCTTTGTATGGTTAGATTTATGGCATCAGCAGCAAATTTTTTATATTCCTTTTTATCAATGAAATCGTCTAAAACCTTAATTAAGGTTTGATTGAATTTTTTACTCATCTTTGTAACGCCAATGAATTCCCCACAGTTTAATTTTTTCGCTATATGTTTGCCCATTTCAATTACTTTTAAATTTTTTTCTACTATTACATTTACCTCTTCTTCGTCCCATTTTACTTTTTGTATTGCTGTTATGGATTTTTTCCTGCTTTTTATAATATTTTTTATAATTTTGGGATCGCATAAAAGATCAGCATTTAGATATATTATATCATCGTTCATATAATTCTTAGTTAACCAAAGGCCGTGGGCTGGATATGTGTCTTTATATTGTTTATTTTCTATAAATTTCAAATTAGAGTTTGGATTGTATTTTATAAGATGGTTTTTTAATAATTTAGCCTGAAAGCCAATAACAATAATTATCTCATTGACATTATTGTTTTGTAATGCATTAATTTGATAATCTATTATTGTCTTTTTTCCGAATTTTAGAAGACATTTTGGAAGATTATTTGTGATGGGCCTTAGGCGCTTTGATTGTCCGGCTGCTAAAATTATTGCTTTCATATATTTAGTTTGTTATTATTTATAGTAATTATAGATTGATTATAGTATAACATAAATTCTAAATTAATATCTAATAACATGAACTACGCAGTTTATTTGATAGCAATAGGGAATACAGCACTTCATTTATTGAAACTTGCATTTAAAACACTTCGGGAATCTGGTTTTCGGGGTGATGTGTATATTCTATCTGATGTCAATATACTTCCGTTTTCAACTGATGAGCGCACGTTTTTGAAAAAGATTCTAAAAACTGATCTTAATCTTGATTCTAATTCTAATGCTTCAATTGCAACTTGTGATGTAAGACGACTTGATCAGAAGAATCCTCGTAATCGTAGAAATGCATCCAAATTTGCTATTTGTCACATGAAGGCCTTTGTTGATAAATACGTACCCATAGAAAAATATAATTATCTTGTTTATCTTGATGTTGATATTCTAGTTTCTGGATCAATAAAAATATTTGAGTCATTTCTTCAGAAACACAATGGTTCAATTATTACATCACAGGACAAAGTAAAAATATTAGGCGAAAGTTATTTTTATCTTTCTCGTCTTTGGTTTAAAAAAGGAACTCGGACGGCTAACCTTTCTAAGTGGGAACTTTTTAAATATTGGTTTAAGACGCCGCTATGTGCTGATATAATTTGCATACCCATAAATAAAGATGGTAAAAAATTTTTAAAATTATGGCAAGAAGAATGTCAAAAAGGCATTGACAGCGATCAAGCCGCATTGCAAGCAGTGCTTTTAAGACATTTTCAAAAACAACATGTTTTAGCACCTTATTCTATTTTTGGATACGGTCCAGTATGGCATGAATATGCAAGAGAAAAGAAGCTTGAAAAAGTTGATAGCATGTTTATTCATTTTGGTGGAGCAGTTCGCTATCCAAATGCAATGGAAGATTATTATCAAAAATATTTATTTAATCAAGAGTAGCTATGTTATTTATTTCAATTCCTAAAAGTGCAAGTAATTTACTTGTTTCAACAATTATTGAAAAACATGGTTTTTATGATAAAACAAGGGCTATATGTTCTGTACTGTCTTCTCTATCAACGTCTTATGAATATGAAGTTCTTAAACGAACTCACAGCGAATTTGTAGAACTAGATGAAGCTGCGCTTAAGTATATAGAGTCTAATGATAATGCAATACTCAAATGTCATATTCCACCAACTGAAAATAATCAGAAACTACTTCACAAAATAAAGAAAGTCATTTTATTACGTAAGCCGGAAGATGTTGTGTTGACATATAAACGCGATGATGAAAGTGGTGTATTTAGTATTAAAGATCCTGCCTTTGCGTTTTGCGTAACTAAACGCGGATGGTTAAAAAAAGCTGAAAAAACAGGTCTTCTGCAAGAATTGCGAAATTTTTATAAAAACTGGTATAACCATACAGGTGATTCACTTGTAATTTGCTATAAAGAACTTATGAAAGATACTCCAAGTATTGTGAGAAAAATTGAGTCATATTTCAAACTTCCAAATAAAGAGAGTATAATTTTTAAACAAGAGCATTATTTAAGCAAAACATTTTTTAATCCATGGAATATTGTTAGTCTTTGCAGACTTTTTTGGCGTAGGCGATATCTTATAAAAAGACGACTCGCACCGGTTTTGAATATTCATAATTTATTTTTTCAAACAATGAAACTTATGTTGCGGCGTTTAATATATGTAGTGCTCGGTAAGCCATATAAGGATTTTTATAGCAGTTATATGAAAGAAAGAATTAAACAGAATGAAAGGGGAGCAGTCGGAGGAATGTGGGAAGAGATGGGTATATTACAATTTGAGTTTCTAAAGCTTCATGGGCTCAAGCCATATCATATGTTTTTTGATATTGGATGTGGTGTACTTCGCGGTGGTCGTCATTTTATTTCGTATTTGGATAAAGAGAAGTACATTGGTTGTGATATTTCGCCGGAAGCCCTTAGGGTTGCTGAACGCTCTATTAATGAGATGAATGAGCGTTCTAAGCAACCGGTTTTATTTCAAAACAACGATTTGAAATTTACCGAAATAAATCAGAAATTTGATTATATACTTGCTCAATCTGTTTTTACTCACATGCCAAAATCAGATATCGAAGAATGTTTTCAACATATTGGGAGGTTGCTTAAAGAAGACGGTAAATTTTTTGCTACATTTTTTGAAGATACACGCGAGAGGATTTCTTTTAGACAGACTAATTTTTATTATCCATATAAAACCCTACTATTACTAGGCAAGAAGCACGGATTATCTATAAAGAAAGTGTCGTACAATCATCCCAGAAGGCAACGCATGCTTTGTATTGGGCATAGTTGAATAAATAATATCGGGTAATAGATTATATTTGCAGTAGAAAATTATTAAGTAATATTTTTAACACAACACAGATGATCCTTTTATACAAAATTATTAGAAAAATATATTTTTTAAAGATAAGATTTAAAATTTCTTATTTTTTTTATAGATACATTTTTGGTGGTGTAATAAAAAAAATAAACGGTTATAAGATGTATTTGAATTTAAAAAATGACACTGGTATTGCTCGAGAATTATTTAATTATGGTAAAAGAGAACATTTTTCAACTGATTTTTTCTTAAGTTCAAATATTATTAAGAAAAATGATATAGTTTTAGATGTAGGTGCCAATATTGGATATTATGCATTGCTTGAATCAGGATTAATTGGGAATTATGGGCAGGTTTATGCTCTAGAACCAGTATCACAAAATATAAAAAATTTAAAAAAAAATATTAAGCTTAATAATATAAAAAACATTAAAACTTTTCAATTGGCGGCTGGTAATGAAAATACAAAAATTAATATATATATTCATGAAAAAGGCAATCAGTCTTCTATTTTAAAGAGAGAAGATAAGGAATATGTAGGAGAAGAAGAAATATCAATGATAAAAATTGATGATTTTATTGTTTCAAAAAAAATTACTCCATCGCTAGTGCGTATGGATGTTGAAGGATATGAATATGCGGTTTTACAAGGCATGCAATCATATATACAGAAAACTTCTGTATCATTACTTATAGAGTTTCACCCACATATTCTTACAGTGGATCAGAAAAAAATTATATGCGATATTTTAAAAACATCTTATGACCGAGCAGTTGTTATTAAGGATCTCAATTCTCAATATCTTACTTTGAATGGAACCGTTCGTCCTTTACTTAAATTTTTTGATAAGAAAATTGGACAGTCTTCTATTATTTCTGACCAAATAATCCCAGATGGCGTTACTGAAATAGATATAGAGACCTTGTGTAAGTATCTCATGGAATCCCCATGTGCTTTTCATGTTTTTATTGAGGGTAATAAACGTTTTATATAGGTTCTTATAATTTTTTAAAGAAAAAAAGTAATATACAGGCTCTTATTATATGAGTTCCAATAATTGCTAATATTGCCCCCATAATTCCGTAAAAGGGTAATAATAAGAGTAGTAGAATGATACGTAAAAATGGTAAAGCAACTTTTAGTATATAAAGTTGCTTTTTTTTGGTGTGAGCGGTAAGCACTGTTTGAATATGGCTTATTGGTGTAAATAAAATAATTAAGATAAATATTTGCGAGTAGATAATTGATTCTGTATATTGCGGAAACAACATTTTGTAAATATAAGGAGCTATAATTATATATAATCCTACCAAAGGAACAAGTATAAGAAAATATTTTTGTATCTTTATTAAGAAGGTTTTTTTTATTTCATTAATACTTTTATTTGCTAGTTTGGGAAATGCTAAAATGGAGGTTTGTCTAAAAAAAGTTCTTGCTTGTTCGGGAATTGCTATAGCAAAGGAGTATATTGCAAGAGATACTGCACCTAAAAAATGCCATAACAGAATTTTATCAATATTATTAGCAATAGTTAAAATAACATTCATTAAACTCAAATGTTTGCCATAAGACATTGTGTCTGATTCTGTTTCAGAATTGGGCCGTTCTTTTTTTATAGTTATTTTTAAAAATATAAACCTTAAACTTGTATAAGATATAAAATAAGCAAATAATATCAAAAATACATTTTTAGAAAATATCAAAACTAAAATCATTAATGTCGTAGCTATAATCTTGATTATAATATTATATTTTGTAGATAGCTTGAAATTTTTTCTTCCATTAAGAAACGCCCCGTAAATCCCAAAAGAATCCATTAAAGGTAAAAATATAGCAGCAATTACAAAACAAATCGTCAAGGTTAAATTGCCATTTAGATAATAATATATAGCTATTCCTAGAGAGACTAAACTGCCAAAAGCACCCCATTTAATTTTTTCTTTTAAAATTGGAATTACAGAACCTTCAAAACCTCTGGCAGTTGAACGAGTTAAAGATGTTCCCATTCCAGAAAGAGTAAAAATGGAGAGCATGCCCACTAAAGATAGAACATATTTATAAGTTCCATAAACTTCTTTTGGTAAAAGATTAGCAAAAGCAATGGCTAATAAAAAAGAGGACAAAGAAGAAATTATTTGTCCCAAAGTAAGCCAAAAACCACCTTTAGCTAAATAAACCATATCAGTCTGAAAAAATTTTTCAGACTTTTTTAATAGATTATAAATTTTGGAGCGTAATTTATCTATCATTTGTTTCGATACCACTTAATTAATTTACTCAAACCCTCTCGTAAGGAAATTTTTGGTTCCCAATTTAATAATTCTTTAGCTTTTGAAATATCGGCATAGGTTTGCATAACATCGCCAATTGGAATAGGTTTTTTGATAATATTAGCTTTTTTGCCGATTACCTTTTCAAAAGTTTGAATGAAACTTTTTAATTTTATTGGTGAAGAATTCCCCAGATTAATAATTTCAAAATTATTTTCTAAATCAATGGATTTAATTATTCCAGATACTATATCATCAATATAGGTGTAATCTCGAGAAGTATTGCCATCTCCATACATTTCAATATTTTGATTTTCAATTATTGCTTTTGTAAATTTATAGGCAGCCATGTCTGGTCGATTATGCGGTCCATAGACAGTAAATAAGCGAAGCCCAACCATATTAATATTATAAAGATGGTGATAGGTATAACAAATAGCTTCGCAAGACAATTTAGTGGCCGCATAGGGGCTTATGGGCGTATTAATGTTCATGTCTTCCTTAAAAGGAACTTTTTTAATATTGCCATAAACAGAAGAAGACGAAGCAAAAATGAATTTTTTGATATTTTTATCCCTACCATTTTTCCCAAGATGTGAGGATAAATTTTTAATACATTCTAATAGATTTAAAGTGCCATGAATATTGGTTTGAATATAATTACTGGGATTTTCAATAGAAGCTCGAACGCCGGCTCTAGCAGCTAAATGAACAACAACATCAAAAGTTTGTTTTGAAAAAAGTTTTTTTAAATCATCTAAATTTTCAATATCTAATTTTTGAAATTTATAATTAGGATTAGTTTCGAACTGTTCAATATTTTTCTTTTTAATGTTTGGAGAATAATAATCATTTAAATTATCAATACAAAAAACGCTCTGCTTTTGCTTTAAGAGAGCCTTGGTTAAATTAGTGCCGATAAAGCCAGCGCCCCCAGTAATTAGAATTTTGATTTTGTTATTTGTCATTGATATTTTTACTTTTCTTCTTTATACTTTATACTTTTTACCCTGTTAAACCTGTTAAATTATCGCTAAATTGCGATACTATTTAACAGGTTGAAATAAGATTTAAGTCTATTTTTTATTCACCATGTTAAATCCTGTATAGCAGGAATTTCACCTTTGGTGAAATTATTTAACATGATAAACATTTTGCCATGATAAGTTTTTAAATATTTTTCTCTATGAGTTGCATCTTGTTGATTTAGACATACTTCGTAGTAGATCAATTTTAAAGGTCTCCTATTTTTAGTTGAAACTACTTTACCATCACAATGTTGCTTAAATCTTAATTTTAAATTATTAGTATATCCTGTATAAAATTTCTTATCTTTTTCTGATTTTAAAATATAAGTATAGTACATATTCATCAAATATTTAAAATTATTTAACGGGGTGAACTATTTCCTACATTCCACCTTTTTTAATAACAGTATGTAGAGTTTTTAAAATAATAGATAAGTCTAAAACCAAAGAACGATGTTTTACATAATATAAATCATATTGTAATTTTTCCAAAGCGTCCTGCGTTGAATTGCCATAGGGATAATTAATTTGAGCCCAGCCAGTTAATCCCGGTTTAACCAATAATCTTTCTTTATAAAAAGGTATTTCTTTTTCTAATTTATTAATAAATTCTGGTCTTTCTGGCCGAGGACCGACTAAACTCATATCCCCCTTAATAATATTGATTAGTTGCGGTATCTCGTCTAACCTTGTTTTTCTTAAGAATTTACCAATTTTAGTGATGCGGTGGTCATTTTTTTGAGTCCATTGCGGACCGTTTTTTTCAGCATCATTTTTCATAGTACGAAATTTAATAGCTAAGAATTTTTTATTATTTTTTCCAGTTCTAATTTGAGTAAAAAAAGCTGAGCCGCGAGAGTCCAATTTTACAAAAATCATTATAAGGGGAGTAAGGGCGATAGAAGGAATTAAAAATACAATAGCCAATATTTTATCTAATATATTTTTAAAAATATCAAAAACCCATTTTTTATTTTCGTTAAAATTATTGATTAACCAGACCGAGTTAATGTTTTGGATTGAGACCCGGCCTAAAAATTGTTCATAAAAATCATTAGTTCTAATAAAATTAACTCTTAAATTAAGACATTGGGAAAGCTCGTTAGATATTTGCTTCTTATTTAATATGTCTTCATCTATGATAATATTTAGGATGCCATTTTTTTTAACAAAGTTATAAATACCATCAATTTTTACTCTTTCAAGATTACTAGAAATAAAGGTGGTTTCCAAATCTACGCAGGCCTTGATATTGAGTTCTAATTCCGGCTTATTAATTATTTCCTGAACCAAATTTTCATCATTAGTGATGATGATGGTATTTTTTCTAATTGATTGGGAATATAAAATTTTACTAGCCAGTATTCTCCATAAATAGAATAAGAGTCCAAATGTGACAATATTAATAATTAAGATAGTTTTAGGAGCAATTAAATTTTGAGGAATTATATAAAAATATAAAATACTGATAAAAAAATTAATTAGAGAAAAATTTGAAATAGCCAATAAAAGCTCGTATTTTTTAAGAGAGGGCTTATTGGTTTCATAAAATCTAAAACTAAAAATTATCACCAGCCAAAAAATGAATATAACACTAAAATAGGGAAGATGCAGTAAAAATATTTTATTAGTATAGGTCCCACTGTGTCTTAATAATAAAGTTAAAAATAAAGCAAAATAAAGGCATACTATGTCCCCAAATAAAATAATGAATTTTTTGACCTTTAATTTAAGGTTTATATTTGATATCATATAAGCACAACTAATTCTACCAGATTATCTTTTTAAGTTCAATGTATTTATTTGACAATTTATAAAAAGTATGGTATTATTGAATAATTAAAGTTTATAATTAAAAAAACATAATGAATAAAATATTTACATTAGAAAAAAAGAAAATATTAAGCATATTAAATATAATAATTTTAAGTTTTGTTTTCTTTTTTATTTCTTCTTCTGTTCAGGCAGAAATAAGTTTTAGTAATATAGAAATTTCTAATTTAAAAAATGGTCGAGCAGACATTACTTGGAGAACCAATGAAGAAACAAAGGGCGATATCTATTATGGTTTAGACGAAAATAATTTGGATAGATATATGGGCTATAGTTTATTTAAAAAATATCATGAAAGTATCTTATCGGGCCTAGAAAAAGATAAAACATATTATTATAAAATAGTTGCCACAAATCAATTTGGAGAAAATTCCGAAACTTTTTTAAATAGTTTTTCCACAGATAATATGGAAGACACCGTTAGGCCTTATTTTGAGAATTCCGAGATTTTACAAATAACTAATAATGCAGTTGCTTTGAGATGGAGCACAAATGAAGAAACAAGAGCAGAAATAAAGTATGGAGAAAATAGTGATAATCCCAATCATAGCACTTGGTTTGGGTCTTATGATGAAAAGCATGATTTTTTTATATATAATTTAGAAATAGGAACTCAGTATTATTTGCAAATAATAGCCGAAGACGAATCTGGCAATAAAAAAACCAAAGCTTTAAATTTTAGTACTTACAATAGCACGGAGGATTATTCAGAATTAGAAATATTTAATGTTCGTCCAACAACTGTTAATAATTATTTAGTTACTGAGAGAACGGCAACTATAAATTGGGAAACCAATTTAATAGCTAAGGGTGTTGTTTATTATGGGGAATTCAGTGAAAATTATAATAAAAGTATAGATATTTCTTCTTCTCGAGAATTAAGGCATCAAGTTACCATTACTGACCTCATACCAAATACAAAATATTATTATAAAATAAAAGCCCATGATAGTTTATATGGAAGAAGCATAGAAACAGGAGAAAAAATGTTTAGAACAAATTCTTTGGCAAATGATTTTCTGATAGGATCGCTAATTAAGGGCTCTGGACCTAAAGTTTATGTAGTAAAAGATAATAGCCAGATTGCCTGGATTGAAAATGAAGAAGTATTTACTGGCTATAACTATCAATGGAGCTGGATAAAAACCATCGGCGAAGCAGATTTAGCTCAATATGAAGAAGTGGATAGCATTTCTCAAGTTGGCTGTCATCCAGACGGTACCTTAATCAAATATGCCGACAATAGTGCGGTTTATATGATAGAAGATTGTAGAAAAAGACCTTTTTATACAGGCAAGGCCTTTGAAGACAGGGGTTATAATTGGGATAGAATAATTACTTTACCCGAAGACAAGGGCTATCATCAGGGCGTAAATATATATTAATTAGTTCAAAGTTAAAAGTTTCAAGTTAAAAGTTAATTTAGATTATAAAAAATCTCTCTATCTAATTATGGATGGCTTTTTTAGTTTACTCCTTGACATCTGATTAAATTTATGATACGCTCTAGTATCAAATTAAAAAATAATTTGAAAAAATAAAATCCTGAGGAGGATAAGGTGAAAAAAATAACACGACTTAGTTTAATGGTTCTTTTATGTTTGGGGGTAGTTCTATCATTTCTTTCCTGTACGAAAATTGTAAAATATGAAGATGAATTTTTTGTCGGAGAAATTTGCTACGACACATCTAAAGAGCTTAACAAGGTTCTTACCGACATTGAAGAAGGAAAAGTGGTGGTTAAGAAAATTATGGATCAAGAAATTCCCATATTAGAATTATTTCGAGAAAAAAATTTTAGTGGAAATTTTTCCGGAGGATTTTTAAGCGGAACAAGTGGAAAGATCAAAAGTTTTTCTACGGTAATTCTAAGATGGCAGGCCAAAGATGGAAGAAGTTATTTTCTTGAATTACCTTTTGATAAGGTTTGTTTTAAAAATTGTTCAGAAAAACCAACTCTAAATTTATTGTTTAATTTAGATGTTAATGCCGGCTACCATGAACCCTTTAAAAGACCAACTAATTTCACTGATTTTGATAACTGGCTTAAAAAACCAACTGAATTAATCAAGTCGTCAAATATTTTTCTCGCAACCATATCAATTAGCGAGAAAGACATAGAAACTTATCTAAGCTTTAGATAATTTTCTATATAAATTTTATTAAGGGTTTCTTATTAGAAGCCCTTTTTGTTTTGTCTTTAGTTTTAAAAAATTAAATAAACATGGTTAGGCTTGAAAAAAAGTAAAAAAAGTATTAGTATATATTTTATGCCGCCATCGTCTAGCCTGTCTCGCGTCGGCGCCAGCCGGGGCGGATGGCTAGGACGCCAGATTCTATTCATCCCCGCACCGAAAAAAATAATTTTAACTTTTTTATTTTTATTAATATTAAGCCGCTTTCGTCTAGTGGTTAGGACGTCAGGTTCTCATCCTGGAAACAGGGGTTCGATTCCCCTAAGTGGTACCAGTTTAGCACTAATATACCTTATCTTTTGGTGTATTTTATTTTTCTGGTGCGGAGCAGGTCTGGTAACCGGAGTTTCCGCCAAAGGCGGACCGGGTTGAATAACCCGGCGATTCTCCGTGGCGGTACCATCCTACACTCTCATTTCATTCAAGCTACGGATGGCGGGCTATTTAACTAATTAGATTAAACAAATTAAATTCGATTTTTATCTGACGAAGTTGAAAACGCAGTCAGACTGCGTGGCGGTACCATTCGACCATTTCTAGGCCACCATGCCTAATTTATTACTATTAGTATTTTTGAAATACTTTTTTTATTTGATCAATATTTTCAACTCTAACCAATTCTTTACGCATTTTTTTAGCTTGGGAATGTCCTTTAGCGTAGAAAAGTAAATGTTTGCGCATTTCAATTATTCCATGGGCACCCTTAGCTTTATAATTTAATTTAGCATGCTCTAAAGCTATTTGCTTAATTTGCGACCAAGTTTTTTCCTTATATTTATTAGTTTTTAAATAATCCTTAATCTGTTGAAATAACCATGGATGGCCATAAAGTCCCCGAGCTAATCCTAGACCATCAGCTTTAGTTAATTTTAAGGTTTTCTGAGCAATTTCAGGATTAGTAATATTGCCATTGGCCAAAATAATACCATTAAAACTTTCTTTTGCTTTTTTAATCATTTCATAATCAATTTCCCCAGAAAATTTCTCTTCATAAGAACGGCCATGAATCATAATCGCAGTAATTGGCAAATCCTTAATTTTTTTAACAAAATCTAAAGCAGTTACTTCTGTTCTTCTGTTCTTCAGTTCTTCAGTTTTTTGGTTCTTTAGTTCTTCGGTTCTTAAGTTAATACTCGTTCTAATTTTTATTGAAACCGGCAGAGGAGTATGCTCACAAACGTTTTTAATGATTTGATAACATAAATTTAAATCACGCATTAAAGTTACCCCGCCGCCATGGCCAACTACTTTTTTGGCCGGACAGCCAAAATTAATATCAATTCCATCAAATCCTAATTTACTTACTATTTTAGTGGCTTTAATAAATTTTTCTGGATCTTTGCCGAACAATTGCACAACGATTGGTTGCTCTATTTTACTAAACTTTAACAATTCTAATGTTTTTTTAGAATTAAAATGCAATCCATCAGCGGAAATCATTTCCGTATAAACCACGTCTGTGCCATGCTTTTTGCAAAGTTGCCGAAAAGCAGAATCAGTAATTCCCGCCATTGGAGCTAAAGCTAAAATCGGCTTTCGCAAAGAAAGCCAGAAATTTTTATTTTTTTTATTTAAAGTACTCATTATTTTTTCTTTAAAACATAGCCATCGTCGCCATCTTCTATATTCCAACCAGCTTGATTAATTTCATCTCTTAATCTGTCAGATTCTGTCCAATTTTTTTCTTGCCGAGCTTTTAATCTTTGTTCGGCAAGCTCTTTAATGTTTAAAGGAATACTAATTTTTTGCTTTTTTATTTTATTTAAATTTAAACCCAATATTTTATCAAATTCTAAGATAGTAGCTAATTTATCTTTGTTTTCTAAATTTGATTTTAAAACTTCAAAAACAACAGCCAAAACTTGAGATATATTTAAGTCATCATTAATGGCTTTTAAAAATTTTTCTTTAAATTTTAAATCTACTTTTCCTTTAATATTTCCTAAATCTTGAATTGAATTTTTCAAATTATTTAAACCCTTTTTAGCCGATTCTAGCGCTTCCCATGAAAAATTCAAGGGCTTGCGATAATGGGTCATTAAACAAAAATAACGATAGGCCAGAGGATTGATTCCTTTAGCTACAGCGTCTTCTAAAGTTATAAAGGTGCCAGCGGATTTTGCCATTTTAGCATCGTTCATAACCAAAAATTCACCATGCATCCAAAAATTAACAGATTCATAAAGCTCGCTGGCACAATTGTTTTGTGCTCTTTCATTGGTATGATGAATGGGAATATGGTCAATGCCCCCGCAATGAATATCAAAATGAGAACTTAAATATTTCATAGACATAGCCGAACATTCAATATGCCAGCCCGGGAATCCTTTTTTGCCAAAGGCCGACCATTCCATAATTCTCTTTTCATTGGGTTGGGAAAATTTCCAAAGAGCAAAATCATGGATATCTTTTTTCTCGCCTAAATCAATTCTTTTACCGGCTTGTAATTTTTGTTTTTCCAAAAGAGCTAATTTTCCATATTCGGGATATTTAGTGGTATTAAAATATATTCCATCCGAAGTTTCGTAAGTATAACCTTTATCAATCAAAGTTTGGACTAATTTAATTTGTTCGGGAATGTGTTTGGTGGCTAAAGTATATTTATCTGGTTCTTGAATATTCAATTTTTTCAAATCTTCTTTAAATGCCTTTGTATATTTATTGGCTAATTTTAACATGGACTCTTTAGTGGGTTTTAAATTTTCTCTTTCCAAGCCCTTCGTCATTTTATCCTCACCCTCGTCGGCGTCAGAAACCAAATGCCCAATATCAGTAATATTCATAATGTGCTTAACTTTGTATTCATTATATTTTAAAGTTCTTTTTAAAATATCTTCAAAAATATAAGTCCGCATATTACCAATATGCTGATAATCATAAACTGTCGGCCCGCAACAATATAAGCCCACTTGTGGTGGGTTAATTGGCTTAAATTCTTCTTTTTGACGAGTCAGAGTATTATATAATAGCATAATTAAACTGTTAAATTATTAAATTGCTAAATGGCTATTTGATTTAAACAATTTAACAATTTAGCCATATGACAATTTAAATTAATCCATCCACTTTTTCTTTTTAAAGTAAATTAGTAGGGAAATTATACAAGTCATCATTATTCCTATGGAAAACCAAAATCCCCAGGGCTGTTTCTGAAATGGAATAAGATAATTCATGCCAAAAATAGAAGCCAAAAGAGTGGCCGGCAATAAAACCACGGAAATTACAGTTAAGACCTTCATTACCTGGTTTAATTTAAAAGAAATTAAAGATTCATTGGTTTTATGCAGGGCCTCAATATTTTCCATTAAATTATCTAAGGTTTCCCAAATTTCTTTAGCTTGATCTAAGATATTGGAAAAATAAACACTTAATTCATTTTTCATAAATTCCTTATGGCTCATTTTCCCCAATTTTTTAATTACATTTTTATGTGACTGGACGCTTTTGCGATAATTAACAATATTTCTCTTGGTAATTAAAATTTCCCGGACCATTTTCTTTTCTTTATTGTTAAAAATTTGTTCTTCAATGTCTTTTAAATCATGACCAATATGATTTAAAATTGGAAAGCAATATTTTTGTAAATCATTTAGAATTTTGTAGAGCAAGAAAGTAATATCGTCTTCTAAATAAATTTTTCTTTGTTGACTATTAATTTGGCATTTTTCAAATATCTCGTTTAAGGGAATTAAATTTCCTGGAGAAAGAGTAATCAAATAATCAGGACCAACAAAAAGATCTAATTCTGATAAAGAAATCCGTCGAGTTTTGCGATTATAAACCGGAAAATTAAGAATAATAAATAAATAATTATCATATTCGTCTAATTTAGAGCGCAAAGTCGGACTAGAACAATCTTCTAAATCTAAAGGATGAAATTTATAATTATTTCGTAAATATTCAATTGAACCACTATTCGGTTTGGTAATATTTACCCAAGTAAAATTTTTAGCTTTAACTTTTTGTATTAAACCCATGATATTAATTTTTAATTATCAATCCTGACCTGTCGCCAGGACAGGTTTTAAATTTCCTCTCGGTCTCGAGATGTCGAGACCTCGACGTCGAGAGATAATTGAATTTATAATTTTGAATTTTAAATTAATTATAAATTAAATAATTAAAAATTTACTCGAAATTAATCATTCAAAATTAGTAATTCATTTATATTATATCATCCAATCATAAAATATGCTATAATGATTTTGAGGAAAAAGTTTAAAGTATAAAGTTAAAAGTAATTTACTAATTATTAACAGATAGATAACTTTATGCCCCATACTAGATACTTTCTACTAATTTTATGTCTGAAAGAAAAGAAAAAAATTTAGAAGATTTGGCCACAGAACAGGAAGCTAAATTTAAAACTCCAGATAAAAGTTTTAAAAAAATTTTCCAAACCAAAGAACAGATAAAAAATTTAGAACAAGCTACAGAGAGCCAGCAAACCAAAGAAAAATTAGAACCAAGTTCTCAATCCATCGGCGCTTCTCAAAAAGCAGGAGATAAGACAGATAAATCAAAAATAGAATTAGAATCCGCCTTTAAGGCACTAAAAGAAGAAGTAGAGGATATTTTGGAAGCAGACTTAGAAAATCTGTATTTAGATATGCCAAAAGAAAAGCGAGTAGAATTTAAAGTTAAGGGAGAAGAAACAGTTAATAAAATATCCCGTCTTTTAATGCAAGCAAAGGTCCAAGTAAAAAAAATTATTTATGCTATTATTGATTGGTTAAAAATAGTTCCAGGAATAAATAAATTTTTTATTAAACAAACAGCTAAAATAAAAACTGATAAGATTCTAAAATTAAAACCAAAACAAAATAAAAAATAGTTTATGTTTTTAGAAGCGGGAAATTATTCTATATCTTTAGAAATTTTAATATTATTATTAGTAATATTCTTTGTATTGCTTTTTTTAATTCTATTTTTATTATTTAAATCATCTAAATTAAAAAAAATAAATTCTTCTTTTTCTTTAAAGCTTTTAAAAATTAGAGTGCCCAAATTTAAATCAGAAAAAGATGCCAAAGAAGACGCTAAACAACAAGACCTACAAGAAGATATTTCTGTAGCTGAAAATTTATATAGTACTTTAGGCGGTTTGAGGGCCCAAAGAGGACTTAAAGCCCTACTAGGTACTCGGAATGACCATTTTTCTTTTGAAATAGTTTTGCAAAATGGCTTAATTTATTTTTACATTGGCGTTCCTCAAAAACAAATCGATTTTTTTAAAGAAAGATTTCATTCCATTTATCCTGACGCCGAAATAGAACCAATTGAGGATTATAATATTTTTACACCCCAAGGAAAAGTTATCGGGGCTTCTTTAAGATTTAAAAAGGATTTTATTTATCCAATTAAAACATATAAAAAATTAGAAATTGACCCCTTAAATTCGTTATTAAATTCTTTGACTAAATTAGAAAAGGATGATTCAGCCGCCATTCAAATCATTGCCCGCAGCGCTCATAAAAGATGGCATACTATGAGTAGTATTTTTACTAAAAATATAGCTCGGGGTAAAAAAATTAGGCAAGCACGTAATTTATCCGGTGTGGGCGGTGTTTGGGGAACTTTATTTTCTTTTATTGGACAGGGCTCTGAATTTGTAAAAACCAAAAAGAAAGATGAGTTAGGCGGGACGGATAAAGAACAGCTTTCTCAAATGGAACAAGAAATGATGAAAAATATTGAGGAAAAAAATTCCAAAGCCGGCTTAGATGTTAATATCCGCATAATAGTTAATGCTCAAAATCAAGGGCTAGCAGAAACATATTTGGAAAATATTACCAATACTTTTAGCCAGTATAATTTATATCAATATGGCAATGCTTTTAAAATTAAGGTTAATAATAATAATTTAATTAATGATTTTATATACCGTAATTTTAATCCAACAGATAGAATGCTATTAAATACTGAAGAATTGACTAGTGTATTTCATTTACCTATTTCTTCTACAGCCATTCCTAAAATAGCTTGGTTAGAAGCCCGCACTGCGCCGGCTCCAGAAAATATTCCCACTGAAGGATTAATTTTGGGTAAAAATATTTATCGGGATTCGGAAACTTTAATTAAAATTAAGACCTCCGATAGAAACCGGCACATGTATATTATTGGTAAATCCGGCACCGGTAAATCATATTTTCAAGTTAATATGGCTATTCAAGATATTCAAAATGGAGAAGGTGTTTGTGTTTTAGATCCACATGGTGATTTAATAGAAGATATTCTACAGTATATCCCCAAAGAAAGAGCTGAAGATGTAATATTATTTGACCCGTCAGATATTGAAAGGCCTCTGGGTGTTAATATGCTGGAGTTTGAAACTCAGGACCAAAAAACCTTTGTAATTAATGAGATGATTAAAATTTTTGATAAATTATATGATTTAAAGGCTACTGGCGGTCCCATGTTCGAACAATATATGCGCAATGCCATGCTTTTAATTATGGAAGATCCAGAATCTGGCTCCACGCTTTTAGAAATCCCCAAGGTTTTAGCAGACGAGGACTTCCGAAAATATAAACTTTCTAAATGTAAAGATTATTTAGTAAAAGACTTTTGGCAAAAACAAGCCGAAAAAGCTGGTGGAGAGGCCTCTTTGGCCAATATGGTGCCTTATATTACCAGCAAATTAACTCCTTTTATTTCTAATGATATTATGCGTCCAATTATTGCCCAGCAAAAAAGCTCTTTTAATTTTAGAGAAGTTATGGACCAAAAGAAGATATTATTAATCAATCTATCTAAAGGTAAAATCGGAGAATTAAATAGCAGTTTAATTGGTATGGTTTTTGTAGGAAAAATATTAATGGCTGCCCTTTCTCGAACCAACTTACCAATAGAACAAAGAACTAATTTTTATTTATATATTGATGAATTTCAAAATTTTATTACTGATTCTATATCAATTATTCTTTCCGAAGCACGCAAGTATAAGTTAAATTTGATTATTGCCCATCAATACATAACACAATTAGTGAGAAATAATGATGAGACCATTAAAGATGCTGTTTTTGGAAATGTCGGCACCTTCGTTTCCTTTGGCATTGGCGTTAAAGATGCTGAAATAATTGCCAAACAATTTTCTCCTGTTTTTAGCGAATATGATTTAATTAATGTCCCAGCTTTTAATGCTTATCTTAAATTATTAATAGATAATTATAATCCGCCGGCTTTTAGTATGAAAACCTTAACTAGAGCAAAAATAGATTCTAATTACGTTCAAGAAATTAAAAAATTATCTCGATTAAAGTATGGTCGAGACAGAACTATTATTGAGCAAGAAATAAAAACCCGCATGCAATTAGCTGAAAAAGTTTTAGAGAGTAAAAGTCCTATTTCCTAATTTTTAAAATTATAGTATAATAATAAAGTAAAAATTCAAAGTGCAAAAGACAAAATTAAAAATAAATCAAAAAATAAAAAATAATAGCTAAAAGCCAAGAGCCAATAGCTAAAAAATAAAAATGACAAACAAAATTGATGAACTTAGAGAGGCCATCGCTAAAATAGAGCTGGAGTTAAACAAAACCAAAGCCCTTTTTCAAGAATTGGGGGTTAGTGCGGAAGATTCATCCGCTATGGACGCGAAAGCTAGAGATTTGGGTTCAGAAACAATTAATGGTCAAGACAAGATAGTTGAAGGAGTTTTCGATGGCCAACAAATGATTGGTCCCGACGGAAAACGTTATTCTATTCCAGCTAATTATTGTTCTAAGTCCAAATTGGTAGAAGGTGATATTTTAAAGCTCATTATCAAACCAGATGGCAGTTTTGTTTATAAACAAATTGGCCCTATAGAAAGAAAAAGAATTAAAGGAATTCTAGTAAAAGAACCCATTGGTGGTGATTTTAAAATAAAAGTTGAAGGCCAAGAATATAAAGTTTTAAAAGCTAGCGTAACTTATTTTAAGGGTCAAGAAAATGATCAAGTCATAGCTTTGGTGCCTCAAGACGGTGAAGCTATTTGGGCCGCAGTAGAAAATATAATTAGAATGCATGCTCAATTAGACCAAGATGAAGAAGTTGAAGCAAATTTTACAGAAGATAATAATTTAACAGAAGACAGTGATTCAATTAATAATTTAAGTAATTTAGATATTTGAGATTCATTTTTATTATTATTTGACATGGGGTTTAAATAGGACTCCATTTTAATTTGAAATTAATTCTTATTTAAAGTAAAATGGAAAAAGTATAAAGTTTCAAGTTAAAAGTATTTGCAACTTGTAACTTTCAACTTTTCCCGCCGGAGGCAGGTATTCTTCACAGGGGTGGGCGCGACGCCTTTGGTGGAAACTTTCAACTATTTATTAACTTTTAACTATTTATGTCAAAAACTTTATATAGAAAATATCGACCCCAATTTTTTAAAGAAATAATTGGCCAAGAGCATATCAAAATTACTATTCAAAATGAAATAGAAAATGATAAAATTGCTCACGCTTATTTATTTTCTGGTCCTCATGGCATTGGTAAGACAACCATGGCTCGAATTTTCGCTAAAGCTGTAAATTGTGAAAATAGAAAAAAAGACCAATACGAACCTTGTAATAAATGCAATTCCTGCTTAGCTATTACTAATGGAAACAATTTAGACTTAATTGAAATAGATGCTGCTTCTAATCGCGGAATTAATGAAATAAGGGAGTTAAGAGAAAGGGTTAAATATGCCCCCGCTAAGAGTAAATATAAAATATTTATTATAGACGAGGCGCATATGTTAACTATTGAGGCCTTTAATGCCCTGCTAAAAACTTTAGAAGAGCCGCCTCAACACGCTATATTTATTTTAGCTACAACAGAATTACATAAATTACCAAGTACGATCGTGTCTCGGTGCCAAAGGTTTGATTTTAAAGTAGTGGATATTGAAAAATTAACTAATCATTTAAAAAATGTTTGCTCTGGGGAAAAAATAAAAGTAGATAAAAGTATTGTTGAAAAAATTGCTAGACACAGCGGGGGTTATGTACGAGATGCTCTTTCCATTTTAGGTCAAATATTGTCTCTTTCTGAAAATAGTGAAGTTAATGAAGATACGGCTAGTTTGGTGCTTCCCAAATCTAATTCTCAAATCATTGCCAATTTAACAGATTTTATTATTAACCAACAATTTGATTTAGCAATTAAGGAATTAAATAAATTGAGTCGGGAAGGAATTAATTTACAATATTTTACAGAAGAATTAATTCAATATTTAAGAAGAGTTTTATTAATAAAAATATCTGGTGCTTCAGAAAAATATTTATGGGACATTGACCAAAATATAGAGCAAAAAATTATAGAACAATCCGCAAAATTAGATATTAAATCCTGGTATAAAATTTTAAAAATATTTTATGAGAGCTTTGATAATTTAGAAAATAATAATTTTCAAGAATTGCCCTTAGAAATGGCCGTTATTTCTATAAAAAATGAAGTATTCACTGACAAAGAAGATCATAATGATCAAAATGATGATAAATCTGAAAAACCGCCAGCTTCACCTGAAGGAGCTTCAGCGCAGTCAGAAGGATTAGAGAACATAAGAACCAAAGAACAAAGAACTAGAAAACAAGAAACAAAGAAACAAAACTTAGAAGAAAAAACTAAACCTAATTTAAAATTAAATGCCAAGATAAATTTATCAGAAGTAGCTAAAATTTGGCCCAAATTATTAATTAATCTTAAGGACCACAACCATTCTCTATCTGCTTTTGTCAAAGTTGGCCATCCTTTAAAAATAGAAAAAAATAAAATTATTTTGGGTTTTAAATTCAAATTTCACTTAGATAGGATTTCTCAAAGTAAATATAAACAAATTGTAGAAGAAATATTGAGTGATCTCTTGAAAACCAAAGTCAGCATTGGTTGCACAATAGATGATGCTTATGAAGAAAATCATCGTCAAAGTGCTTCCTTTTTATATAAAAATTCAGAAAAAGATCAAGATAATAATGTCATAGAGGACTTAATTGCAAATTTCGGCGGGCAAGTGGTAAAATAATTTATATTTTTCGGGGATCGTCCCTGGCCGTGTCCCGCGACCACCTGCCTGCCGGTAGGCAAGGCGGGCAGGCTAATGGTAGGACGTCAGGTTCTGGTCCTGAAAACCGGGGTTCGATTCCCTGTCCCCGAGCCATGAACCTGAACAAAGTGAATGGTTCATGGCGAGCCATTTATTTTATATAGAGTTGAGTAAGGTCTAGGGGGTTTAAAACCATAAATTATATTTATATCTAAGTATTGATTTAAGTATTGACAACATATCATATATGATATATAATGAAAGTAGATACAAAGTAAAATTTTACCAAGATAATAAAGGTAATATTCCAGTCATAGAATATCTAGAAAAAGTAGGTAAAAGAGAAAAAGCTAAAATTTTGAAATATATTGAATTTTTAAGAATGAATAATGGATATTTAGATGAACCTTATTCGAGGCATATAAGGGGTAAAATAAGAGAATTAAGAGTTGATTTTAGTAAGAATAAACATAGAATATTCTATTTTACATTTATTAAAAAAACTATAATTTTATTACATGCTTTTTTAAAAAAGACTCAAAAGACACCAATAAAAGAAATTAAAAAGGCAGAAACAAATTTAGAAGATGTAAAAAATAATCAAAAATTATATTTATCCCGTTAGATGTTAATTTTTAAAAAAACATTAATGGGATTGATATAAATTATTCTAGTCAAAAGAGATAAAAATTAATAAATAATATCTAATGGGATGAATAAAAATAATGATTTTCAAAAGTATTTAAAAGAAAATCTAAAAGATTCCGAATTCCAGAAATATTTTAATGAACATGGTAAACAATTAGAAATTGCTTATCAAATTTTACAATTACGAAGAAATAGAAAAATGTCTCAAATTCAACTTGCTAAAAAAATTGGCACCACTCAAAGCAATATTGCTCGTATGGAATCAGGGCAACAAAATTTTACTACAAATACTTTAAGTAAAATAGCCTCGGCTTTTAAATGTGATTTAAAAATTGATTTTGTTAAAAATTAAAAGCAGACATAAGTCGTTTAAATATAATCGAGTTGAAGCTCGATTATTTTTATATTTAAAAATATTTCTAATTCTATTCTGTAATTTTTATTTTCTTTATATTTATATCTTCTTTATTAATATAAAGACCTCCAAGGCCAGTGTCTTTAGCAATTAATTTTCCACCTAAATAATCTGGAAATAAATTTGTTAAAGAAATAATATCAACTGTATCATCCAAAAGATTCCAGATAATAATCGCCGAGTCTTTAGTTTCGTGGCTATAAATCTCCAGAGCCATTTTATTATTATTGCTAAAAAATATCGGGTCATTTAAAAATCTTTCATCGTATTCTCCAGGAATATTGAATCTGCTTAAATCTTTATCTTCCCAATCTCGTCTAACTATTGTTGTGGGTGTTGCGTAAAAATATGTTTTTTCATCAGGGGCTACTGCTAAAATATCACCAGGAACATATTTATATTCTAAACTTTCTTCGCCATCTGCCCTTGGTGTTCTATGTAATAAATACAATGTATCATGATAATAATCTACATATTTAGAAGATACGCGCACCGCTATTACGGCTAAATCCCAGCCACTATGAATGAATCTTATTGTATCGCTATGTGTTAATCTTGGAGAATCAATTAGTCCCTTTAATTTAATTTTAAAATCTGGACCATCATTTTTGCGATCAAAAATTGTAATTTCGGTCATACTTTCTTTATTCCAAAGCCAAGGAGAATAGGATTGAGCTTTAATTTCTACTCCAGCCGCAGAATATCGTCCCGCTTTAGAATATTTATCTATTGTAGTATCTGGGAACCATAAATTTTTAGACATTATAAAAGAAAAAATCGTAATTCCTATTATTACGCCTATCAGTATTAAAAATATAATTTTTATCCACTTGGAAAACTTTTTCATAAATTAAGTATAGCATCTATATTTAAAACAAAAAACCGAGCTAAACTCGATTAAATAAAATGGCCGAGTCAGTCGAGCTTAGCTCGATGGCTCGGGGACCCTTCGACTTCGTCCCGTTGAACGGGACTTCGCTCAGGATCTTCAAACCCTCCCCAAATTCACTTCGTAAATTTGGCTCGGAGGCTAGGAATCGAACCTAGATTGGCTGGACCAGAACCAGCTGTCCTACCGTTAGACGATCTCCGATTGTTTCAATTTTCAATTACGAATTTTCAATTATCAAAATCAATTAATTATGAATTGATTATTGGATATTGGTAATTTACCCTGTTAAATACTATCGCAATTAAGCGATAATTTAACAGGGTGAAATGCAAATTTCTAATTGATAATTGTAAATTAATACCATACATATTATAACATTAAATTTGAATAGTAAAGAGTATTGACAAAATGGTTAATGAGATTAATATAATACTAATAATTAAAAGTGAAAAAATCAGGAGGAAAAAATAAAAAACCAAATAAAATAAATGATAATAAACTGAGAGAAGTTTAAGGAGTTTCTCTTTTTTTATTATTCTAAAAAATTGTAAACTACTCCAAAGTATAGTAACTTTACTTATATAAACAAATAAATTTAAAATATCTAAATGACTAGTGACGAAAATTTTACTACTAACTTTAAAACTAATTTCAAAACTAAATCACCTCAGCACCAAGTTGGTAAGTGGCGAGTTGGTCGTCAACGATTTATTAGAATTGAAAAACCAATTGATTTTGAATTAACTTCGGAAAAGGAAGAAGTTTTAGAAGTTTTAGAAAACACTAACCAAAATATTTTTTTAACTGGCCGAGCCGGAACTGGTAAATCAAATTTTTTAAAATATTTCCGAGCTACTACCAAAAAGAATATTGTAGTTTTGGCTTTTACTGGTGTGGCGGCCTTAAATGTTCAAGGACAAACTATTCATTCTTTTTTTAAATTTCATCCGCAAACTACCATTGATGGTATCCATAAAAGAAGAGGCAAGGGTACTGAAATTTACAAGGAAATTGATCTGATTATAATTGATGAAATTTCTATGGTGCGGGCAGATTTATTAGATTTTATTGATAAATTCATGCGTTTGAATGGAAATTATCCGCAAGAGCCTTTTGGGGGAGTTCAAATTTTAGCCATTGGAGATTTATATCAAATTCCACCGATAGTTAATAGAGAAGAAGAAAGATTTTTTACTGAATATTATAATAGTCCTTATTTTTTTGATTCTTATAGCTATCGGCAAGCTAATTTTATTCAAAAAGAATTAACTGAAATGTATCGACAGGATCAGAAAGTCCAAAATGATTTTATTAAAACTTTGGATAATTTAAGAACCTGTTCCTTTACTCAAAAAGATATTGATTTAATTAATACTCGTTTTCAGGCTGATTATAAAAAGCCTAAAGATGAGTTTGTAATTTCTCTAGTTCCAACCAACAGCAAAGCTCATACCATTAATATGGAAGAATTAGATAAATTAAAAACTAAAGAGAGAATTTATCGCGGAACAATTTCTGGTAAGTTTGCTGAGAAAAATTTACCAACTGCTAAAAAATTAGTCTTGAAAAAAGGAGCTCAAATAATGTTATTAAATAATGATCCAGAAGGAAAATGGGTTAATGGTGATTTAGCTAAAATTATTAAAACTGGTTATGATTTTGTCCGAGTTTTATTTGATGATGGCGGTTTGGAAGATATTCGAAGTATTAAACGAGACTCAGTTAAATTTACTTTTAATGAAGCTACTGAAAAAGTTGAGCCAGAAGTGGTGGGTAGTTTTACTCAATTACCAATTAAATTAGCTTGGGCCGTAACTATTCATAAAGGACAAGGTAAAACTTTTGATAAACTGCATTTAGACTTTGGTACTGGGCTTTTTGCTTCTGGACAGGCTTATGTAGCCCTAAGTCGTTGTCGAACTTTAGAAGGAATAACCTTAACTTCCTTGTTAAAAAAGGATTATATTTTTACTGATGATCGAATTAAAGAGTTTATGAAATTAAATGGTTAATTGACAAAATAATTAATTAGATTAATATAATATTAATAATTAGAATAAAAATTTAGGAGGAAAAATGGCTGATAAGAAAAAGAAAGCCAAAAAATTTGAAATAAGCATATACATAGCAGCCATGCTTGTTGTATTAATTGTTGGTGTTCTTTTGGTAATTTTTGTAGCAGAAACCGATGGAGAAAAACTTCTCGTCCTTATTTTTGGCATTTTTATTGTCATGCTTATATCGGGTATGCAAGACAATAAATTAGAAAGATCAGGGAAAAATGGCCATATGCCCGACTGGTGCGAGGGTTATTTTTGCTATTTGGAGGCTAATAAAAAATTAAAAAAGCCCAAAAGAAAAGCCAGAAAAAAAAAGAGTAATCCCACCAAGGGAGATCTCTAAATTTATTTTGAATTGAAAGAGGAGTCTTAACTTCTCTTTTTTGTTTTTTAAAATCAAAATAATAATTTAAAAAAGAAAAAGGGACAGAAATTATATCTGTCCCTGCCTGTACGGTTCCGAGAAGGGTGCACCCTTCTGTGGTCCGCCAGAGGGAAAATACTTGACTCCAGCTACATTTACCGTGGCTAGTAGCTCTTTAAATATGACTGTAGCTGAAGCATTAGCTTCTCAATCGTTTTCCCAAAGCGGAAAGAGGGGCTAATTGATGATTGATCATATTAAAGTACTGCTAGCTATAGATATATTAAATATTAACGCTCTATTTTAAAAAGTCAAGCATAAAATAAATTGTGCGGGCAGTGCTTTTTATTTTATGTTATAATACACTTATGAAGTCCATTAGATATTTAAAGTATTATTAGGTGGACTAGCTAAGACAAATAAAGTTTAAATATATTAGTAATAAATTAAAACAAAATTTATCTAACGGACTAAATCAAGCAACCCTGTGTTTATTAATTAAAGAAAACCAAATTCTTTTAGCTATGAAAAAGCGAGGATTTGGAGTACAAAAATGGAATGGAGTTGGCGGTAAATCACAAGGAAACGAAAGTATAGAAAGAACAGCTACTAGGGAAGTTGAGGAAGAAATAAAAGTAAAAATTAATCCTCAGGATTTAGAAAAAATAGCTGTTTTTAAATTCTATTTTCCTTATAAACCAGAATGGAATATGGAAGTCTATTTTTATTTTTGTTATAAATGGCAAGGAGAACCGCAAGAAACTGAAGAAATGAAACCCCAATGGTTTGACTTAGATAAGATTCCTTATGATCAAATGTGGAGTGATGATATTTATTGGCTTCCTAGAACTTTGCGGGGTGAAAAATTAGAAGGGGAGCTTTATTTTAATAAGGACAATAATACTCTAAATTCAGATAAAATAAATATTCGTCTTATTAAATAAAAAATAATTTAACAGGGTAAAAATATATGATAGAAATTGAATCTAAAGATAATCCTAAAATAAAACATTTACGAAAACTAAAAAGCAAGAAATATCGAGATGAGTATTCAGAGTTTTTAGTAGAAAATTTTACAACCATTAAAGATGCTTTTCAGGGCGGTTATAAATTTAAACAAATTTTTATTACTTCTGAGTTTTTATCACCGCGAGGCGGGATCCCGTTTGCGGGAGAAAAAAACAAGACTAGTCGAGCTAAGCTCGATGGGATTGAAAAATTAACAGCAGAGGAGTCTTATTTAATTAATGAAAGAATAAATCAATCTTTTTCTAATCTAAAAACCACTTCTGGTATTTGTGCTGTTTATGAGAAGCTGAATAGTAAAATTAACTTTGAAAAACCAATTATTTATTTAAATGGAATAAGCGATCCTGGAAATTTAGGAACAATTCTTAGGTCAGCTCTAGCTTTTAATTTAAAAAATATTATTCTAGATGAGGGCTGTGTGGATTTATATAATTATAAGGTAATTAATGCTTCCAAAGATGCAATTTTCAAATTAAATATTGAGCTTGATAAGAAGTTAAAATTATTAAAAAATATAAAGAAAAAAATGCCAATTTTTAGCACCAGACTTGAGAAATCTAATAATTTAGAGATATTAAAAAAAGAAAAAATGTTTTGTTTGGTTTTGGGTAATGAATCGCATGGAGTTGATAAAAAAATTCAAAATTTATCAGACGATTTTATTAAAATTAATATGGGCGAAGAAATTGAATCTTTAAATGTTTCTAGTGCGGCAGCTATAATATTTCATTACAAATATACAAATGATACTAATAATACGAATTAATTATCTATCTGTCGATAGGCAGGTATATTGGCATGCCCTTATATATAATAAATAAATTTTACAAAACTATGAATCCCGTTAGATAAATAATTATTACGAAATTATAAATTAATGGGAACATATTATAAAAATTTAATATAAATATTTAAAAAATAAATATCTAACGGGATGAAACTAAATAAAATAAAACCATGTACGATTGGATTTTTGCAAGCATTAGGTGTCGGTGTTTATTGTTTATTAATAAGTTTGCTTTTTAGATTAATGGAAAGTATGGGAATAGAGCCAATGGGAATAAGCGGCACAATAATGATACTTTTGCTTCTTGTTTTCTCTGCGGGAATAACAGGAACATTAGTATTTGGATATTTTGCTTTTTTAATGATTAATAAAGAAATAAAAAGAGCATTAAATATTCTTGGCTTTACTTTTCTTTATTGTATAATTATTATGGGAATTGTGTTATTCTATATAATTATAAAATGAATATGAATAAATTTTTACAATTAGCTTTAAGGGCTTCTCAAAAATCAGCTGATATTTTAATTAAAAAATATCAAAAATTTAATCGCCATGATATACAATTAAAATCTCGTCATGAAATTCTTACTGAAAACGATCTTTTGTCAGAAAAAATTATTATTAAAGAAATTAAAAAACAATTTCCAGAGCATTCTATTTTTTCAGAAGAAAAAGGTCAAGACAATCAAAAATCCGATTATCTTTGGTTAATAGACCCCATAGACGGCACAACTAACTTTTCTATTCATAACCCTTTTTGGGCCATTTCTATTGCCTTAGCTTATAAAAATGAAATTATTATGGGCCTAGTTTACGCTCCAATTTTAAAAGAAAAATTTACAGCTGTTAAAAATAAAGGGGCTTATTTAAATAATAAAAAAATAAAAGTTTCTGATATTAAAAATGGTAAAATAATCAATGCCTTTTGCCATGGCAATAAAATTAAAGACATTAAAAGAGCCATTAAATATTATCAAAAACAAAAATTAAATCATTTAGACTGCAGGCAATTAGGAAGCGCTGCTTTAGAACTATCTTATGTAGCTAGTGGTCGAATAGAGTCAATTGCTATCCCAGGAGTCAATCCTTATGATGTAGGAGCCGGAGTTTTAATAGTTCGAGAAGCAGGTGGAAAAATTACAGATTTTAAAGGAAATAAATGGAATTTAAAGAGTAGGGATATTTTAGTTAGTAATAAAAAAGTCCATAATATTTTATTAAAAAATCTTAAAAATATTTAATAAAACCGTAGACATTATTAGAATATTTTGATACAATGTATTGTATAAAACTATAGTATGGCTATAGTTTGTTTAAATAATATATTAGATTATGACCAGCTTAAAAGCACAAGATATTAAATCTTCTGTTAGTAAGTCTGTAAAAATTGTAACCAAATCTGTTGATAAAGTTACTAAATCAATAACTAGTTCTTTGCGTCATAAGAAAAAGAGTTTAAAAAAACTAACCATTGGCTTAGAAGCCGAATTTTTTATTTTAGACGAAAGAGGTAAAATAGTTGATAAAGCAGATCTTATATTGAAAAGATTAAATGAAAAAAATAAAAATCTTGGTTCTGAAATAGTAAAAGAAGTTGGTAAAGAAATGATTGAAGTTGGTTCTTATCCTCATGAATCTAGTATTGATACCATGCAATCTTTAATCAAAAATATTAAAACCTTAATTTATACAGCCGATGAAGAGGGTCTTAGATTATGTCCTTTGGGAACTTATCCAGGCAAATTTATTCCTAAAATTAGAACTGATGCCCGTTATAAAACTAAAGAAATATTAATTGGCAAAAAAAGATTTTCTAAAGCAGGCAGTGCT
>Ga0208771_1000275_pt1 | contig 32288 bp, 36 predicted proteins | sample AntAceMetag02UKX_FD_184775 | JGI IMG/M metagenome (GOLD analysis project Ga0208771, IMG submission 184775) | Saline lake microbial communities from Ace Lake, Antarctica - Antarctic Ace Lake Metagenome 02UKX (SPAdes) (version 2) | ecosystem: Environmental > Aquatic > Non-marine Saline and... | reverse complement strand
GAATTGTTCAGCCTTGGTCCGCAGCATCAACCACGTGGGATGGCCTCAAAGACAAGACGAAGCTCCGACTCGAAGTCGTTATATTATGCTTGGATTTTAAATCTGCCGCGTAGCGGCTTTGTTCAACATGCGTTTCGACGGTCCGCATAACACCCCTACCCAGCACTGTCTCTTCCGCATATCACGACGAGGTCAGCTCCCATAAATGGCTCAGACCGATGGCTCCGCATAGGTTCTCAGGGGTGAGGTGGTTGCGGCCCAACAACTTGGGCTGATCCGTATAGCATCCTGATTCTAGCCTCTGCTTCTCCTGGTTTCCTTGGCATCGGACTCTGTCTCTGAAGCGAGCAGATCCGCCGGGCTTCTAACCCCAACCGGTCCCCGATTGAAGACATGTGTATAGATCATGGTGGGCTTCATATCGCTGTGCCAGGGCCGCCTAACGGAAAGGATCAGGCGGCGGCTAGAGGAACTCGCCCAACATAGCTACTTTGCTCCCGCTCGCCTGCATCCGTTTGTTCTGCCCCATGCATACCTAAAGGCGGTGCTTATCAATGATGGCGCTGATGCTCTCGGTGCACTGGTTAACTCCGCCCCTTCCTGGATGCCGAGCATGCTCAATAGCGATAGATGGATGTTCGCCCCGAAACGCATGCGAGAACGCTTTCTGCGCATTGGCACCCAAGAGAATTACAACACGGGGCTCCAAGGCAGCTACCATTCTTTGGGTGCCATATTCACAGATTCGCTTGAGTCGTCGGTATTCTTCAGCTCGGGGCTGCTTGATGAAGTCCTTGATCCCATCTGAGCCGGTTTGCACCCAAAATCGATTTAGACCCACACATTGCCGAAGCAAATCCTCACGCTTTAAGTTGCAGTTGAAGATCGTTTTAAGCTGAGCAGCAAAGGTGTGATTGTGTACAAGATATGAGGACTTCTGGGGGACGCCTTTTTCGATCTCCCTAACAATATTTAATGCCAAGGTCATATCAACACGATCGAACCATGAGGGATTGTCACCGATCAGCATCAAATCAGGGCGGATCTTGGGAATTGGGGTATACAGGATCGCAAAATGCCCCAGATCATGACCCCTATCCTCGGCTTTGTACCCCCTTGATTTCAGATCAAAATACTCAAATACCAATGGATAGTTTATCCTATTAAGGTGTGATCTGAAGTCACGATAAATTCCGTTGACCAACTCGTTGACAGATGCTAGGTCATTCATATGCCTACTCAAATACAAAAATCACTGTGGGCAGAACTTGTTATTGGATGGTTTCCGTGAACCACCGCCGAAAGCTCACCCCTTTCCGAGAACCACAGCTCAAGGACATCGGGCGCAAGGCACGAACTCAGTTGCATCAATGGGTTTCCGATTTATCTCCATAAGCTTGGCCGTGGTTCCCAGGTCCGAGAACCACTTGTTCAGTACGCTACACAATCTCTGCCGGGCTGCGGACCCCAAGCTGATCACGATTGAGAACATGGGTATAGATCCTGGTCGTGATCACGTCCCGGTGGCTCAGTAGTTCCTTGATCGTGCGGATGTCCTGGCTGCTCTGCAGTCGGAGGCTGCAAAGCGGGTCGCGCCACTTCAGGTTGTTGGAGAACAGCCTTGAGGCAACCCGTGGCGTTGTCAGTCCATCTCCCTTTGCTGGGCTGAGCGTCGTAGCCCAGACCTCTCTCAGGGATCCTGTGGAGTTTCAGGGCTGCTCTCTCCGCAGCGCCGCAGAACGGCATGAATCACTGCCGGAGCGATCCTGAAATCGCTGTCATGCAGTTGGGACAGCACGGCCCGAGCTGACGGGATCAAATGGCGCGCTCGGGCCATGCCGATGACCGCGGCTGTACCTGCAATTGACAGCCCCAGGCCCTGGGCCACGGCCCGCCCTGAGCGCTCGTCGATCAGCAACAGCGCCGGGCCCGGATGTGCAAGGGCCAGGCGAATGCTGGCCGCTTCTCCCTCATCGAGATCCGGCAGGTCAGGCCCCGCTGGGATGGGACCAGCAATCTGGAGCCAGCCAGCCTCCAGTGCTGCGGTGATGCGCGCTTCTTCTGCAGGGAAGCCTCCGGTGATCACTTCATCGGCCACCACCGCTGGGATGAGGACCTCCACGAACAGCTCCTTCAGCCAACCGATCCCGTTCACACGGGCGAGGCCGATCAGAGGGCTGGCGTCACTGATGACGACTGCAGCCATTGCTCCAGGGTGTCAAGGTCGGCGTTGGTTTCGGCTTCCGTCAGACGGATCACCGGGATCCCCAGCCGCGAGAGATGGGAGATGAAGGCGGCCGTGTCCATCTCGGCGACCCGGGCGGCGCGAGCCAGGGAGAGCTCACCATCGCGGAACAGGGCGGTGGCCAGTGCGGTCCGCACGCCCGGTGCCTGCAACAGGCCGCCCTGATCGAGGCCCATCATCACCGCATCGGGATGGTCCCTGTTGAGCACGACGACCATGCCCTGCTTGGACTGGCGCAGGGCCTCGGCCGGATTGTTCTTGAGGCCGCTGACGCTGACGGCATGCATGGCCCATCCCTCCAGGGATGATCTGATGGGATGACTCTAAGGGCGATTGAGAAGGGAGCAGGCAGGCCCCCTCCTGGCAATAGCCCACAGCAGCACCAAGCCCTTGGCCTCCAGGAGTCGCAGCCGATCCCGCAACAAGTGGCTGCCGCTCTCTCCGAAAGAGCAGCACGCAGGCGTTGCCGCCAAGGGCGTCTCGCCGCTGGAGCCCTGGCGGGAGCATCCCTCCCTGGTGGCCGTGCGTGATCGGCTTCAGCTCGCCTACGACTGCTGGAACCTGCTGCAGTCACCGGAAGGCGCCTGCCGCCGCAGCGTCTACCTGCCCCAGGGCTACAAGGAGCCTTCTCTCTCCTATGGGAGCCGCATCGAAGCCGCCCGGCCGACCGGCTTCTTCCGCGATGCCCTGCGCACCTATGCCGGCATGCTCTCCTTCCTTCACCCCCGCGCCCTGCCGAGCAGCCTGCTGCGGGTGCTCGGTGATGTCGATGGCCACGGCACTGACCTGTCGGTGTTCCTGTTTGTCGCCGATCTGCTCGTGCTGCGCGATGGCGGCTGTCTGTTGATGGTGCTGCCGCCCGAGCACCGCTGGCCCTCCGAGGGTCATCGCCTCGATGCCATCGCCGCTGGTGATCGCGCTTCCCTGCCCCGGCTGCTGCTTGTGCCCCGTACGGACCTGCTGGACTGGGCACAGCCGAATCCCCAGGCGGCGCCCCATGGCCTCTGGTGGCGCCAGGATCGCCGCCGGCCGGTGACGCCGCGGCAGCACGGTGCCATCCCTGTTCACTTCATCGGCGCTGACGGCAATCAGCTGCAGTCCGCTCAGCTTTCGGACTGGACCTACCACCGCCTGCTGCTCACACCAGATGGCATGACCCAGGCGTCGTTCGCCGCGGTGCCCAGCCCCCGTGAACCCGGTGGTTTCAGGGCCCAGCCCCTTGGCACCGCCTTGCTTAGCCCCAGGTTGCATCAGCTTCCTGCGGTCTGGTACGCCGCCGATGGCGCGGGCTTTGGGCAGGGTGACCTCCCGCACCTTGGCCTGGCGCACCAGTACCTCACCCACTACCGGCTCAAAAGCGAGTACGAGGACCTGCTTTCGCGCTGTGCCCTGCCGGTGGCGGTGCGCAGCGGCCTGGTCGATCAGTTCGGCAACGTGCCTGATGCCAATGGCGATGAGCGCCCGGCGGAACCGCTGGTGCTCTCCACCAACACCTTCATGGACCTGCCTGCCGGCGCGGACTTTGAGTGGAAGGAGATCCGCGCTCGCTCCCTGGCCGAGCACCGCGCCTACCTGCAGATGCTGGATCAGAACATGCGCCGCGATGCGCTCGTGCCCGCCGAGAACATGGGCGCCGGCCGCAGTGAACAGGAGATCAGCCTCACAGCCGGGCAATCCTTTGCGCTCCTCCAGTCGCTGGCGACGCACAAGACTTCGGTGTTCTCCACCCTGCTGGGCCACTGGTGCGCTCTCACCGGTGATCCGCTGGAGGCAGGAGCCGGGGTGTCGCTGACCGTGACGCCGCTCACCCCGCCAGCTCGGCCCCTGCCCTCAGTTGATGAATGGCTCAGCCTGCACGAGCGCGGCGTGATCAGCAGCGCTGAGCTACGCCACCAGCTCGCGCTCTCCAGCGCCCCAGGCGTGGTGAACCCCATGGCAGCAACGGCTGATCCGATCGCCGTACCCAGCCACCAGCCATGAGCGATCCCATCACCAACCCCTACGCCTGGCGTCCCACTGATCTCGAAGCGATCCGCCGTGCCCTGCAGATGCCCGCAACGGCACCAGCCGTGCGTGCCATCAATGACGCCATGGCGCAGCTGGAGGCCAGCTACCCCGATCCGATCCCCAGCGCCAAGGCCAGCCTCGATGCCATCGCCTTGATCGATGCCGCCCTGCTCGCTCCACCTCCCCCGCTTGACCCTGATGCGCCACCGCAGAACGCGGTGGTGACGAAGGTGTCGCGCAAGGGCGCTGCCATTCCGATCCCCGAGCAACTGCCGACAAAAAAGCTGGATGTGATCGAGTACGCCACCGATCTGCTCATGGAGGAAGTGGTCACCGAATACGAGATCCCCAGCGCAGACCAGGCGGCTGCCGCTTCCGCGCTGGCGCCGGCCCAGCAGCGCCGTCTTCACGCGCAGACGATTCTCCTGATCCTGCCGAGCCTGCGTAGCTGGCAGGCCAGCCCCCAGCCCAGTAGTTACCAGGGCTGGATCCTGCGCGGCTGATGACCATGTCCGCCTCGCCGTTGCAGGTTGTCGCCAATGCCCGGTTGCTGTTCTTTCAACCCCAGCACCCCGGTTCCAGGGAGCCGGTGATCGTGGCGCGGCATGTGCTCGATGTCTTCATTGCCCAGCAGCGCCTGATCTCCAACAACACCAACGGCCCTGGTGTCGATACCGGCGACATCCTCTGCGAGGGCTACATCTGCCGGGCGGCGGTGCTCGATGCCAAGCGCCCCTACGCCTGGGACTTCCTTGATGCCAGCCAGCCCTGGCAGGGCATCGGTGTGCGCGGCATCTACCAGCCGCCTGATCTCACCGACCCCGACACCGGCATCACCACGACGCCCCCGGCCACCACCTGCTTTGCCCCCTGTGATGGCCTCTGCTGGCTGGGTGATCTCTCGGGCCTCCAGTCGCCCGGCCTGCTGCCCCCACAGCCGCGAGCTGAGCTGCTTGGTCTCTCTCTGCTGCTGGTGGGCCAGGCCTATGGCTCCGGTGGCATCGGCGCCCTGGTGCAGCCACAGCTGGGCGAGAAGGTGGTGCTGGCGCTCAAGCCCAACCGGGTGCTGGTCATCAGTCCCGGTGACACATTGAGCGTGATTGCGGAGCGCTACGGCACCACCGTGCAGACCTTGCGCAAGGAGAACCCTGAACTGGCGACCTACGAAACGATTGTCACCGTGGTGGGCGACACGCTCAACCTGCTGGCTGGTCGTCACGGCACCACGGTGGACACCCTGCGCAACCTCAACCCGCAACTGCTTCGCGCTGATGGCCACCTGGTGCTGGAGGGCGACACATTGGCCGTGCTCGCTGAGCTTTACGACACCACCAGACCCACCCTGCGCGAGTACAACCTCCCGGATCTCGATCGCTACCCCGGCGCTGAGCAGCTGCCGCTGGGCCTGGTGGTGAACGTGCCGGCGATCAGGCCCAGCAGTGAGCTGGACCCTGGCCAGGATCTGGTGGTGCCAGCGATCCGGCCCTCGACCCTGCTTCCCGCTGGCGGATGGATCCGTCTCCCGAAACTGCGCGGTGTCTCGGTGACCGATGACCTCTGGGATGTGGACCCGACACTGGAGCAGCCCACGCCCGATCCCGATCCCGATCCCACTTCGCCGCTGGTTGGTTTCTCTTCTATCAATCTCTGAGCAGCTGGCAATAGATGGCAGGAGCAGAGCCCGGACGGGCTGCTCCCATCAACCACAGCCGCGATGGGTGGACCATGCCTCAAGCCTTCTTTGATCAACTCGCTGCAGCTCAGCAGCGCTACGTCACCTTTGAGCAGCAGCAGCACCAGCCCAACCAGGTTGCCGGCGACACTGACCATGACCATGCAGCCGATACCTCTGACCTGGAGGATGAGTCGCTCGACGAGGACCAGGACGACGAGGAACCCCTCGATGACATTGCTGGCGATGAGCCCGAGCCCGAGCCTGCTCCCCGCGGCGCGCAGATCAGCGAGGCCCTCAAGGCCGAGCGCCGCAAGACCAACAACCTGGAGCGCGATCTGCGCACCTTGAAGCGCCAGCTCTCCCAGTTCTCCAAGATCAATCCCGATGAGTACGAGCGGCTGCAGGAGGCCGAGCGGCAGAAGGAACAGCTGGAACGTGAGATTGCCACCCGCGAGCGCCAACTGGAAGCCTCTGCTGCCCGCAAGGTGAAGCTGGTGGCCAAAGAGCGTGATGAGGCCCTCAAGCAGGTGGATGAACTGCGCAAGGATCGCTTGCTGGAGCGCTTGTTCATTGATGCCGAGGGGCGTACCGGTGGCGACAACCGTGGCAGCTTCTTTGAGATCTTTCGCTCCCAGGTTGGCGCTGAGTTCAGGCTCAGCAAAGACGCCAATGGGCGTGACATTCTCGAGCCGATCGACAGCAAGGGCAGCACGATCCTTGGCGATGACGGCACCCTCGCTGCCTCCGAGCACGTGGAGTCGTTGCGCACTCACCCGGTGCTCAGTTTTCTCTTCAGTCAGCGTGGCGGCCTTGGCCCGAACACGGTGATCGCTGAGTTCGATGGCAATGGCCAGACGACCAACCTGCAGAGCATGACCACCTCAGAGCTGTACCTGGCCAGCTATGGACCCAAGCCAGCCGGGGCCAGGCGCTGATCCCAGCTGCACCGGCTACTGATCAGGACAGAGGCAATGACTGAATCTGCTGGCCCGAGCACATCTGTGCCGGGCCTTTTTTATTGGAGAAGATGCGAGTAGGAAGCCAGTGTGGTTCTCGCTTTCGCTGTTGAACGGCGCCGTCGATGTTGCTGTGAATGAATCGATCGACAACCAGACGCGACGGTGCAAGATAAGCAGAGGTGTACGAAAATAAAAACCAAGATCCAAAAAGGGGTAACTATCCTTTGAAATGAGAAACGCGCGGACATTGCCTCGGAAATGTCGCAAAATCTGGAAGACCAATGCACCACAACTGGAGGCATCACACGAAAAGTGATAACGAAGCCCGAGCAGGCGCGAGAGGAGAAGAGAAGCTGTGGTGATGCCGGCTGCTGGCTTTGATTTGGCGGTACAGGTGCAAGGCAGCGGAATCCCGAGTGGGAGCGAGCGGGTGGAGCGGCCTGGAGCAGCCGCCACCAAGACCAGAGCGCAGCGCAGCGGCGATGTCCTCTGATGTCTGCCGGATGATGGTTGACATCTGCGGGCAGTTTTGGGCGGCCCTGAGCCGCCCTGGCTGGGGCTACACGGCCCAGGAGAGCGGAAGATCCTGATCGGCCTCCTGCTGCTCGCTTTGCGGCTGGAGATCGCGCCACGAGCCTGTGTCGATGGGTTGTGGCTCGATCCAGCGACCGGCTTTGACTTCCTCCTGCCAGGCCTCGATGGTGGCCATCAGCTGCGGATTGGCCGGTGCCAGCCGTGCCGACGCGACAGCGGAGAGCCGGCCATTGAGCCAATGAATGCCGCTGCCCAGAGCGAAACCAGCGCCGTAGGCGATGGAGCAGCAGAGGATGAGCGTGGCGAGGCTGTGAGCCAGCACGGAGCGCAGCAGGGACTCGGTGGTGTGGGTTTGCATCGCACCAGAGGCGAAGAACGCCGCCCCCACGCCCTGGGTGAGCCGGACGGGTCAAGGGCGGCGAAGCCGCTTGCGGAGCCCTTGACGCGGCCGGCGGCGCCAGCCCGAGAGCGCAGCGATCGGCTGCTGGCAGCCCAGGGCACCATGCGGTGCGTTTCGCCCGTTCCGATGCGCCCGCGCTCTGAGTCGCGGCCGGTGCTGGTTCGCCCGAGTGTTACTGACGTTGCTGTCTGCGCGGCTGAGGCCGCGTCGTCATCGGCCGCGCTATCAGCCTGGTGCAACACCTAAGCCGCACACCGTTGGTTCGCTCCAGCTCTTGTGGCGAGCAGGAGCAGAGAAAAGGGCCGCGTTAGCGGCCCGGGGCTCAGATCACCGAGACGGTGCAGCCCCTTGTGCCCTGCAAGGAGCGGGCGATGGCGAATGCCTTCTCAGCAGGCACGAAGCGCATCTTCTTGACGGGCTTGCCGCGCTTCCCGAAGAACCGCTGCTCGCAATGGTGGGCGCCGCCCTTGGGGCCATCGGGATAGAAGTGAACGATGACGCGGCGGATTTCGCAGCTGGGTGCAGAGGGTGTGGCCATGGCCTTGAGGTGAGGAACCCGATGCAGCAGCGCGGCCCGCGCAGGGAAGGCAGGGGGCGCGAAGCGCCTCGCGTCAGCCCTTGCCGAACCGAGCAGGCCAGCGCAGCCTTCGGGGGCTCCTCACCGGGGCCGTGGCGGAACACTCCCCATCGGTGCTGACCAATCCGTGTTGGCCGGCGGCTGTCGCCGATCCGAGGCGGCGGTGATCACGCCCGGCGGCCGGTGTCAGAGGTCGTTCGCTTGCTTGGTCAACTGCACGTGTGCAGTTCATGGCCGGTGGCATCGAGGAACCGGGTGCGGGTCTGGGTGCCGGACCGATCAGCCCGCTTTCAGCGCGACGTTGTCACCTGGGGCTCCACCTGGGGTCGCGCCCGAGCTGGCGGGAACCAGATGACTTCTGCTAGTACAGGTGTTCTCTTTGATGGTGTCGCCGTGGCTGCTTCCCTGCCCCGCTCCCGCGGTGCCAGGCCGGCGCCTAGCTCAGCCGCAGGCGATGACGGCTGCGAGCACTGGCCCTTTCTTGATGAAGCAGTCCTGCTGCCCACCCGTAGCCGCAAGGTCTGCATGACTTGTCATTGGTTTCGGCACCACGCCGGGGTCAACTGCATCCCCCTGCTCACCTGCCAGCTGCACCAGGGCCTGCTGGTGCAAGGGGAGCACCTCACCCACCGCTGCCATGGCTGGACTGAAGACCTCTCGCGCCAGCGTGGCTGGGCGCCGGAAGGGTCGTGACAGCTGCGGCCAGGAGGCCAATACCGCTCTCCCCCAAGGATGGCTGGCTGCGTGATGGCCGCCAGGTGCTGCGTTTTCGCCCGACCCGCTGGGAGCGGGATTACCACCGGCTGGAAATCACCACCGGCGAGTTGCTCCCCGACCAGGAGATCCCCTTGCTGAAATCACGCCGGGATCTGAGCCGTGCTGAGGCCCTGAAGCTCTGGGAGGAGAAACGCAAGGCGGGCTGGACGCCCTGCAGCCCCCAGTGGTGATCACCACCACAGCACAAACCGATCGACTCCCACCAAGCTGAGCTCAGAATTGATGACCACCTTCTTGCCGATCAGCAGCAGCCACCAGCCACGGCGTTATCGCCTGGTGGATCACCACGGCCAACCTCACCTTGAGCTCGATGAGCACTTCGAGTCGATCGAGGAGGCCTGGGCCTTCGCCACCAACTGGTGGCAGCAGCGAAAGCCCACCGGCGATCCGGCTGCTCAAGTTGGCCTTGGCCTGGAGGTGAGCACCGAGAGCGGCAGCTGGCGCACCCTTCGCCCCCCGAAGGGCTGAAGCCTGCAAAGGTGAGGCCACAAGCCACTTCTGCCCTGGCACGCCAGTCCCCGTCAGATCAGACCCAAGCCAGCCCGCAACCCACCGAGGTGCTGGCAGGCTCAATCGAGCGCGTCACCTTCCACAACGCCGAGAACGGCTTCTGCGTGCTGCGCATCAAGGCCCGCGGCCACCGCGACCTGGTGACGGTGGTGGGTCATGCCGCCGAGATCAGCGCCGGCGAATGGGTGACGGTGAGCGGCACCTGGGTGAACAGCCGGGAGCACGGCCAGCAGTTCAAGGCCTCCTTCCTCAGGGCCTCCGCCCCGACCACCGCAGAAGGGATCGAGAAGTACCTGGGTTCTGGAATGATCCGGGGCATCGGCCCGATCTACGCCAGCAAGCTCGTGGCGGCGTTCGGCGATCAGGTGTTCGAGGTGATCGAGCAGGCGCCCGAGCGCCTACGAGAGGTGCCGGGCATCGGCCCGGTGCGGGGCCAGCGGATCAGCCAGGCCTGGGCCGATCAGAAGGTGGTGCGCGAAATCATGGTCTTCCTGCACAGCCATGGTGTCGGCACCGCCAGGGCCGTGCGCATCTTCAAGACGTATGGGAACGACGCCGTGCAGGTGATGGCCGAGAACCCCTACCGCCTGGCGCGCGACATCCGCGGCATCGGCTTCCGCACCGCTGATGCGATCGCCGCAAGGCTGGGCATTGAGCCCACCGCCATGATCCGCCTGCGGGCCGGCGTCAATTACGCCCTGCTGGAGGCGAGTGGTGATGGCCACTGCGGCCTGCCCAGCGCTGAGCTGCTCAAGCTGGCTGGAGAACTGCTCAGCGTCGAGCGGCCCAGTGGGCCGGTTGAGGAGAGCGGCGCCACCTCTCGGGTGCCGATGGAGCCAGGGTTGATCCAGAGCGCCCTGGATCTGGAACTCGCCGAGGGCTCGGTGGTGGCCGACACCCTGGCTGGTGAACCCGCCATCTTGCTGGCGCATCTGCACCGCGATGAGCGCCGCATCGCCGAAGCCCTCCAGGCCCTGAACCTCAGTGCTCCGCCCTGGGGAAGCATCGAGGCCGCCATTGCCATCCCCTGGGTGGAGCAACGCCTCGCCCTGGAGCTCGCCGCCAGCCAGAAGGGGGCGGTGGAGCAGGCCCTCTCCAGCAAGGTGCTGGTGATCACCGGTGGGCCGGGGGTGGGCAAGACCACCCTGATCAACGCGATCCTGCGCATCATGGCGGCCAAGAAGCTACGCATCCTGCTCTGCGCTCCCACCGGCCGGGCCGCCAAGCGGATGGGCGAAACCACCGGGCTAGAGGCCAAAACCATCCACCGGTTGCTGGAGTTCGACCCGGCAGCCTTCGGGTTCAAGCGCAAGGCCGAGCTGCCGCTGGAGTGCGATCTGCTGGTGGTGGATGAGACCTCGATGGTGAATGTGCCGTTGATGGCCTCACTGCTGGACGCCCTGCCAGCCGAGGCGGCCTTGCTGCTGGTGGGTGATGTGGATCAGCTGCCCTCGGTGGGGCCCGGCCAGGTGCTCGCCGATCTGATCAACAGCGGCGCCCTGCCGGTGGCCCGGCTCACGGAGGTGTTCCGCCAGGCCGCGAGCAGCCGCATCATCACCACCGCCCACGCCATCAATGCCGGCACCATCCCCGATCTACGGCCACCGCCGGCTGAGACCACCAGCGACTTCTATTTCCTGCCTGCCGACTCGCCCGAGCAGGCGGTGGCCTTGATCCTCAAGGTGGTGGGCGAGCGCATCCCGGCGCGCTTTGGCCTCGATCCAATCGCCCAGGTGCAGGTGCTGTGCCCGATGGCGCGCGGTGGTTGTGGCTCCCGCTCACTCAACATCGAGCTGCAGCAGCTGCTCAACCCCGACCCCACCGAGCAGGTGGAGCGCTTCGGCTGGCGTTTTGCCCCGGCCGACAAGGTGATGCAGGTGGCAAACGACTACGAGAAGGAGGTATTCAACGGCGATGTGGGCACGGTGGAAACAATCGATGCCGATGCCAGCGAACTGACGGTGCGCTTTCCCTCCGGGGAATCCGGGAGCAGCGACGGCCGCGAGGTGACCTATGGCTGGGGTGAACTCGACAACCTGGTGCCTGCCTACGCCTGCACGATCCACAAGAGCCAGGGCAGCGAATACCCCGCTGTGGTCATCCCCCTGCTCACCCAGCACTACGCCATGCTGCAGCGCAATCTGGTGTACACCGGCATCACCCGCGGCAAGCAGCTGGTGGTGCTGGTGGGGCAGAAGAAAGCACTGGCGATGGCGGTGAAGAACCACCTGGGCCGCCGGCGTTACACCAAGCTGGCGGAGTGGCTCAGCTGATCAGCTGCCAGGGCGACGAGGCGATCTTGGCTACTTCTTTCTCTGCGCAGTTGCAATCGCTCTGATGCCGCCGTCGCTGAGGTGGATGGCTCGGCTTGCCGTACTGACAACCAAGGCAGGCGGATCTATCAATGAATCAGAGGCAAAGTGGAAGAAGCACTTGAGTAAGACTTAGCCTCCCCCGGATCTGAAGGAGAGCCGCCCACCGTCAGAGGAGTTGCAAGTGCCCATTCCGTGGCCCTGACCGAGAGTTTCAGAGAGCCAGGGGTGCACCCATCTTCGCCAAAACTTTGAGTTCACCAGAAGCCGAGGTGTACATCCTTGCCTTCGCTTGACTCTCCTGCATAGGGGAGACCATACGGTGTAGACGTTGCATTCACATCCACCCCCATGCCACGTCGCTCGCTGCTGATCACCTTGTCGGCCATCGCTGCAGTCAGTGTTCTGCCTTTTCCGGCGCTGGCCCAGATGGATCCCCACGAGGGTCATCGCGGCATGGACGGCATGCCTGGCATGACGACCCCGACCGGTGGCGACCCGGCCCATGCCGGCCATGCGCACGATGTTGGCCCGGCCGGCTCCACTTACGACCTGCGCTTCATCGACGGCATGGTGCAGCACCACACTGGGGCGCTGCGCATGAGCGAGTTCGTCTTCAATATCGGCCAGCCTGGCGTGGGGGCCTTGGGTCATTCGATCTGGCGCGATCAGGCCCAGGAGATCCGGGCGATGGCTCTCTGGCGCAAGGCCTGGTACCCCCAGGCGCCGGTGTACCCGGTGGCGCTCAAGCCGGGCGGAGACCCCAACAGCCTGGCGGGGCTTACCCGCATGAGCCAGGCTCAGATCGATGGCATGCGGATGATGGGCGATGGGCCCACGAAGGAGAACCGGGTGGTGTGGTTTCTCGAAGGAATGCTCGATCACCACGGCGGGGCGCTGATCATGGCCCACGACGCCCGCGCCAAGAGCACCAATCCCACAATCCTGCGTTTCGCTCGGGAGGTGATCATCGCCCAGCGGGCTGAGATTATTGAACTGCGCCGAATGTTGGCGGTCGAGGGATTACGCAAGCCGGAATATCACAAATACGACGCTCTTTTCGCGCTCTGAGCAGCCGCTGGCCCTGCAGCCCTCGTCTCATCCTGCTCTCCTGGTGCCGTGGTTCGCTTGTCGTCCTGACAGATCACCTCTGTTGTTCTACTCATGAATTCAGATGCCATCACCCGGGTGATACGAGCCATTGAGCTTCTGCGTAGGCGCAGCCTTTTCGATGAGAAGCTGTAGGGCGCCAGGCAAGGGGCGTCCTACTTCGCCACTCAAAGCCCTTGCTGATGCCGGTGCCGGTGATGTGCATCACTGACGTGAGGGTGATAATGCTCGATCGGTTCGTGCTGATGTTCATGGGCATGCCAGTAGCCCTGCTGTGCGTTGCCCGTTGACGGACTGCCCTCAGGGTGGAGATGGCTGTGGTGAAGGTCTCCGACGACTGGATCGTGCTTGTGTCGGTGGGCATGCCGGAACGCCTGATGGCGATGCCAGTGGGCATGGTGTTCTTTCAGCAGCACCGCAACGCCGAGCAGCATCAAGGCTGAGGCCATGGCCATGGCGCCGGTGAAGGCTTCGCGCAGCGCCAGCACCGAGAACAACACGCCCACGAACGGAGCCGTGGCAAACACCACAGCCTCGCGAGCTGCGCCCAGGTGGCGTAGAGCCAGCAGATCCAGCCAGATCGAAAGGCCGTATCCCACGGTGCCGATGGCCAGCAGCCCCAGCACAGCGGGAGCGGCCGGCAGGGATTGGCCAGATGCGAGAGCCAGGATCAGCATCGGAGCTGAGGCCCCGATCGCTTTCAGCAGGGCGATCTGGAGCGGGTCGCGCAGGCTCAGGCGTTGGCTGAGGTTGTTGTCGATCCCCCAGGCCAGGCAGGCGCCGCCGATCAACAGCGTGCCCTGCAGGGTGGCACCGTCAAAGGAGCTGTCGGTGAGCAGCACGGCACCGCTGAGGATCAAAACGGCAGCGATCAGTCCCTTGCCGCTGAGGTGTTCACGGCCAATCAACACCGCGATCAACAAGGTGAACACTGCTTCTAGGTTCAGCAGCAGCGAGGCTGATCCCGCAGGCAGCAGGGTGAGCCCCTGCACCAGGCAGATGGGTCCGACCATCCCACCGAGAATGCTGATCCCCAGGAGTGGTGGAAGGTCTTGGCGCTGAATCGGGGATTCCTCCTGTTGATGGACAACAAAACCCCGCACGATCAAAAGCCCGAAGGTGGCTCCTCCGTACAGCAGTGCCGCGATCATCAGCGGCGAGCCATCCCGACTGAAGACACTGATCAGCGGAGCGCTAAGACCGAAGAACAAGGCAGCCAGCAGCCCGGCGATCAAGCCCTGACTCTGTGGGGCACCCCTCACTTTCGTGGCATGGTCGTGGAACATGATCACAAGCCTTCTATATCACTTGTTTGATCTTCATCAGCCTGAGAATATCTGCCGTGCAATGAAGCCCGAGGTGTCAGATTGTTTCTAGCCAGCGAGTTGCAACCTTTCGGCAGATTCTGGGCATGCATGCACTTCAACTGTGACATGGACAAGGCCCATGTTCTTGGGGATACATGCTTTGTATTGAGCTGGCGTCAGTGGTTCATGTGCAACGACGGAGATGATGGCGGAATAGATCTTTGGCCCAATCGCCCACACATGCAGATCCGTGAGCACTGTGTCATCGTCGGCCTCGATGCTTTGCCTGATTGTGCGCCTGAGATTGTGCGGACCTTCCTGGTCCAGCAATACCCTGCTCGTAGACCGTAATAAGACGACCGACCACTGCGCGACAAGCACAGCTCCAACGATTCCCATTGCCGAATCCATCCAGATGAACCCGAAATACTTTGCAGTGAGCAAGGCGACTATTGCCAGGATAGAGGTAAGCGCATCAGCAAGGACATGTAGGTATGCTGCTTTGAGGTTGTGGTCATGATGATGGCCGTGGTGATGGCTGTGATCATGCTCAACATGGCTATGGTCGTGGTCTCTGACGCCGAGGATAAGCACACAGACGCCATTAACCAGCAAGCCCAGCACAGCAATGAAAATTGCCTGATCAAAAATAATTTCAATCGGATTAAGTAGTCTGCCAACACTTTCCACTGCCATAAAGAGTGCAAAGACAGCTAGCAGTAGTGCTCCGGTGAAGCCCCCAAGTGCGTTGACCTTGCCGGTTCCAAAGCTGAATCGAGGATTGCCGGCGTTGCGCCTGGCATAGACATAAGCGAAGGCTGAAACGCTGAGCGCAACGGCGTGTGATGCCATATGTAGGCCATCGGCCAGCAATGCCATCGAGCCGAACATCGTGCCGGCGACGAGCTCAACCACCATCATCACGACCGTGATCCCAATGACAATCAGCGTGCGCGATTCTCCAGGTCGTCTTAGCTCTTGGCCAAACGTATGCCCGTGCTGCCAAGTGTGAATGTTTTCGTTATGCATGCTGTGTTTGTTGCCCCTAAGGTGAACTGTATGGCTCTGGCCGGATAGATGCTGAGCCCTTGCGGGTTTCAACCAGCGGCAAGGTGCTCGCAGGCCATTGGGCCGAATAGCGGTAGAGGCTGGCGACTGCAGTGTTGTGGCTGTGTATCGCATCGATTCGATCCACGGCGGCCCGCTCTGCACTGCGCAGATTGTCAAGCACGGTGGTCATGTCTGTCACCCCAAGCTCGTACCGGGATTCGACGGCGATAAGAGCGGCCCGTGAGCTTCTGATTCTGGCTTCCGCACTTTCGATCGCCAGCTGCGAAATTGCATAGCGTGCGAGGGTGGCGACCGCCTGCTTGCGGATCTGCAGCCGCTGCTGAGCTGCCTCCGCTTGCCATTGGGACGATTCCGATCGGCGACTGTTGGCAGCAGCACGCTGGAGCCCACCATCAAAGAGGGTCCAGCTGAATCCGAGTCCAACGGCACCGTCCAGGGTGGCAGTTTCCGAATTTCCTCTGGAAAGCCGGTTGATGCCGGCAGCTGCCGAGAGGGAGAGTTTGGGCAGATATTGATTTTGTAAGGCGCTCGCCTCCCAGGAGGCCCCACTGGCCTGGGCCAGGCTTGCCTGGATTTCCTCGCGCAGGGCCAAGGCCTGCTGAAGTGTCTGTTCGCGGTCCAGCGGCCAAGCCTCGCTGGGCTGCAGCGGTTCGGACGGCAGCACGAACTTCACATCAGGCAGCGCCATGGCTCCAGCCAGTTCGGCAGAGTCAGTGAAGAGTTCTTCATAGGCTCGTAAAAGCTGCTGGAGTTGCTCGAGTTGGGCAGTGCGGATCTGTTCAACATCAGCAATGCTGCGCAAGCCGGCATTGAAGAGCGCCTCGCTGCGCATAACCTGCTCGGTGGTGAAGATATAGATCTCTTGATGTGTCTGAATCTTTTCGAGCATCGCCTGGAGATCGACGTAGCGCGTCTGGAGCCTCAGCAGCAGGTCTCTGGCACGGATGTCGAACAGGAATTTTTTAGCTTCGAGCTCGGCGCCCGCGGAGCGGATTGTGGGCCCGCGAGCGGGGTCAAAGAAGGTCCACTCGACCCCTGCCAACTGGACGATCTCATTGGGCCCGGTGGCACCGGCCGCCTGGGGGCCGATGGGAATCAGAGGCTGGGAATACTCCGTGGACGCATTCAGGCCGACCAAGGGACTGGCGGAAAGCTGGATCGTGGGAGACCACTGCCTTCGAGCTGCCACGAGCCGCCATTCCGTTCCCTGGATCTCGGCATAGGCCATGGCCAGCTCGGGTTGGTTCTCCAGCCCGGAACGCAGGGCGGTTTCCAGGTCCACACGTTTCGCCTCACTGCTGAGTTGCCCCTCAAGCACTCCAAGTCGCTCCTTCAACCTGCCGGCAATCGGGCTGGGCTCGACGGTGAGAGGCTTAAACCAAAGGGGCGATGGAGGCGTCCGTGCAACGGCCAGCTCAGGGCCGGCGAACATGCCAGCAATGGCTACCGGCAGCCAGAGCATCAAAAAACGTGGTTGTCGTGTTGGCATGGAACTGGATCGATGGTTTACACCTATCCCTGCTCTGCGCTGGGTAGGTATGGAGCGACTGTCCTGAGGCCTAGGGGCGACTGCGTTCCAGCTCGGTCTTCAGCACATAGGTGTTTGAGCCGGCAAGAGTTTCGCCTCCCTTGAGGCCCGAGAGGATCTCCGTGCGGCCTCCTGTCTGCTTCCCAATCGCCACAGATAGAGGCCTGGCCACACCCTTTTCGTAGAGAAAGACCACTGGGCTGCCGTTCAGGGTCTGAACAGCTCCTGAAGGCACCGTGAGGCGAATGTCGGCGGCATTGACCACAGGAAAAGCCGTCACCGCCGTTCCCGCCGGCGGTGTCGTGGCGTTGATCGGCTGCGCCCGCAACAGAGTGCCACGATTAGCTCCGCTGCCGCCGCTGCCCACACTGGTGACCCGGGCCTGGAATTCACGCGATCCTGCTGTCACACGCAGCAGTTCCCCGACTTTGATGCTTTCACCAAGAATCGGTGTCACAACAAAGTGGAGTTCCGTTGCGCCAGGATTACTGATTTCGGCTACCACTTCGCCGGCCTGCACGAAACTACCAGGCAACATCTTCACGGCCGTCACTTGGCCGCTGATCGGGCTCTTGAAAAGAACATTTCCCGATGCATCTGGTGAGTCCGCAGTGCTGGCCTTGGCGGCGGCGGCTCGAACCTCGGCATTGGCGCGCACGATCTCGATACGTTTGTTCTCTAACTCCTGCCAGGGGAGATAGCCTTTCTTCGCCAGTGGCAGCATGCGGCGATACTGGCCGTCAACCAGCTTGGCCTGGGCCCGCGATACTTCCAGTTCGGCGTAGATCATCGCCGCTTCAGGGCTGACGACCGCTGCAATCGGCTGCCCGGCACGAACAGCATCACCGGGCGCGACAAGCAGCTTGCGGATTCGACCAGCTACCGGCACGCCCACCGCGGAACTGCCACCTACTGCAGCTTCAACGAAACCTGAGATCGGACGTTCGGCGCCACTGCTTCGCTCCGGCTCGATCAGCTCGATGCCGAAGCTGCGCAACTGGGCCTCGCTCATCTTCACGCCCTCCATCGGCTTGCCCTCCCTGACCTGGCTGGTATCGGTTTGGCTCGGGTCTGAGGGGGTAGTGATCTGTGGGCTAGTGCCAGAACAGCGGCCAAGGCCGAAAGCCACCGCCAGGGCAAGGCCAGCCCCCACGGGCAGCAGCCATGGCCGACTGGATTGAACCGTTGCAGAATCGAGGAACTGGAGAACTCCGTTCCGCTTGCCTTGCTGGTCTTCTTCCCCGGAGGGAGAATTCGGGGTGTTCGTCATTGCTTAGCGACAAGAATCGGCGGTGATACGGTTTCTAAAGAATGTTCTTGAGCGTCATCACGCCGGTGCACTCCGGTGGCCGGCAGCAACCAGCTACCGAAGCGGGCATAAAGAGCCGGGAGCACTAGCAGAGTGAGGCCGGTAGAGGTGATCAACCCCCCGAGCACCACAATCGCCAGGGGTTGGAGGATCTCGTTGCCTGCCCCGAAGGCCAGGGCCAGCGGCAACATGCCCAGAGCCGAGCTCAGGGCAGTCATCAGAATTGCATTGAGACGCTCAAGACTGCCCGCGCGGATCACCTCTCTGAGCTCTATTCCTTGCGCATGACGGCGGTTGTAGTTGTCGACCAGAAGCAGGCCATTGCGAACCGCTACCCCGAACAGGGTGATGAAGCCGATCAGCGAGGCCACCGAAAGCACACCGCCACTCAGCAGGATGGCGGCAAGGCCACCGACGAGGGCCAGCGGCAGGTTGATGAGGATGGCGATCGTTGCCGGGAGTGATTGAACCGACATGAACATCAGCACACCGATCACCACAACTGCCAGCAGGCTGTAGAGCACCAAGTTGGCGGTGGCCCGCTCCTCGGATTCGAACTGTCCGCCATAACGGATCAGGTAGCCGCTGGGCAGAGTGATGGTGGAATCGATCACCTTCTGAATGTCTTTGACGACTGGGCCAAGCGGCCGTCCACTGACGTTGGACGACACCACGATCAACCTGGAGACATCCTCCCGGTTCACGATGTTGGCCCCCAGGCCGTTGTCGACCCGGGCAATGCTGCCGATCGGAACTGTGACTCCGGAAGGAGTAGCGATTGGAAGGGAACGGATGGCGTCGAGGTTGTCGCGTGCTCCTGCTTTCACCGTCACGAGCACATCAGTGGGCAGGGAATCTTCCATCACCTGCCCTACCACCTTGCCGTTGAGGGCAATCTCCAAGGCCTCAGAGAGCTGTTGAACATTCAGACCCAGCACCGCTGCCGCTTGGCGGTCGAAGCGGATCTGCACCTGCTCGATAGGCAGTTGCGGCTCAAGCTGCAGATCCACCACCCCCTCAATCGGCTCAATGGCGTCACGCACCTGCTCGCCGATCCTGCGCAGCTCGCCGAGATCGGGGCCGTAGATCTTGATGGCGATCGCACTGCGCACACCCGAGAGCACTTCATCCATACGGTGGGAGATAAAGCCACCGATGTTTGGGGCTACCCCAGGCAGCTTCAGGAATGCTTCACGCAGCTGTCTGATGCTCTCCTCACGGTTGTTCATGGCCTGATCACTCAGCTCCACATCCACATGAGCCAGATTCACCCCAGCACCGTCGGCATCACCGGGGGCCCGGCCAACCCGCACCTGCACCCACTCGAACAGGGGGCTGGCCATCAGGGTGTTGGAGAGTGCGAGGCCGGCGCGGTTGGTCATCTCCAGCGACACGCCGGGGTAGAGCACCATCGAATTCACCAGGGACTTCTCGCGGAACTCCGGCAGAAAGACCCGCCCAAGGCTGGGCAGGATGGTGAAGGCCACCACGACGGCCACCAGGGCAACGGAGAGCACCCGCTTGGGTGAAACCAATGCGATCTCCAGCAGCGGCCGGTAGAGCCGCTCCGCCCGGTCCGCAATCCAGGTGTTCTCCGCTGGAAGCTGGGCCCTGGCCAGGAGAATCGCGCAGAGCGCAGGCGTGAGCGTGATCGCCACCAGGGTGGAGGCCACGATCGAGAACAGATAGGCCAGGCCCATCGGCGCGAAGATCCGTCCTTCCACCCCCGACAGGCTGAAGATCGGCGCGAAGACCACCACGATGATCACGGTGGAGAGAATCACCGGCTGGCGCACTTGCACCGACGTGTCAAACACCACCTGCAGGGGATTGCTGGGCCGACCGGCGGCCTGGTTGCGGCGCAAGCCGCTGTAGCAGTTCTCCATGTCGACAATGGCGTCGTCGACCACCGAGCCGATCGCCACCACCAACCCACCGAGGGTCATGGTGTTGATCTCCAGCCCGAAGGCACGCATCAGCATCAAGCCGATCAACAAAGACAGGGGGATGGCACTGAGGGTGATGACGGCGGTACGCCAGTTCATCAGGAACAGCACCATCACCACCGAGACGATCACGATGCCTTCGATCAGCGAACCACTGACGTTATTGATCGCTGTATCAATGAAGCTGGCCTGACGGAAGGTGCGCTTGACCTGAATGTCACTCGGCAGGGTCTGGCTGAGGGCGGCGATTCGCTCCTCCACCTCACGGGTGACCTTGGGAGTGTCGATGTCGGGCTGTTTGTTGATCATCAGCACTAACGCCGGCTTGCCGTTGAAGCTGCCGTCTCCGCGCTTGAGAGCCGGGGCACGCCGTACCTCGGCCACAGCCGTCAGTGGCACGCTTCTGCCTGTCTGGTCAACAACCACCGCGCTCGACAGATCCTTGCTATCGGTGGCCTGGCCGAACGGTCGGATCAGCCTTTCCTGGCCTCCGCCGACGAGGAAACCGCCGGGGGTGATGGCGCTGGCGCCAGCCACACCATCAGCAACGGCCTGCAGCGAAATCTGGCGACGCTGCAGCTCCTCTGGATCAATCAGCACTTGTTGCTGGGGCTCATCGCCGCCGTAAAAGCTGACCTGGGCCACCCCTGGAATGGACAGAATCTGGTTGCGAAAGGTCCTGACTACCAGGCGATGGAGCTCCATCGGCGTGGTGGAGCCGTCCTCGCTGACGGTGAAGGCGTACTGCAGGATCGTGCCGAGAGGGGAAAGCAGCGGAGAGATTTCCGGCTTGCCGGCGTTGGCTGGAAGTACCGAGGAGATCTGCCCAAGGCGCTCCGCCACCGATTGACGAGCCCGGTTGATATCGGCGTTCTGATCAAAGACCACCTGCACCATTGAGAGTCCGACCTTGGAAGACGAGCGCACCGTTTTCACACCCGGCAGACCATTGACGGCCGATTCGATCGGCACGGTGATGCGTGACTCCACTTCCTCGGGCGCGAGACCATCGGCTGTGGTCTGCACATCCACCTGTGGTGGGGCGAACTGGGGAAAGACATCGAGGGGCATCCGGCTCAGGATGGAAAGGCCCCAGAGGGTGATCAAGATGGCGGCAACAACAACCAACCATCTCCTGGTGATCGAGGTCCGCAGCGTCTGGTTGAGCAGGCGGTTGAGCATGAAATCGAGTTGAGGAGCGGGAGAGAACGAGGGGTTCGGGGGTCAGTTCTTTTTGCCCAGGCGCGAGGCCACCACCACCCCGCCAACCACCAGCACTGCGGCACCGGCACCAATCACCAAGGGGTTGAGACCAGCCGCTTCTGCCGCGGTGGCGGCCACTGGGGTTGCCGCTGCCGTTGTGGCTCCTTCTCCGCTGGCTGCTGCTGCGCTCTGGCTCTTCTTGGACTCGGCGTAGAGAGAGAGTGCACCCTGGTTCACCACCTTCTCGCCAACTGTCACGCCGTCAGTCACTGCGATCTGATCGCCCTGACTGGCACCTGTCTGAATGAAGACCGGGTCATAGCTGGAGCCGTACTTCACGAACACCAGCGGCTTGCCATCCGCATCCACCACGGCGGCGACGGGAATGGTGACAACACCACCAGCCTCTGTGGCTGCTGCGGTGGTGATTCCCAGCAGCGAATCGATCTCCGTGCTCGCCTTCACCTGGCGCACGTCCCCCGTCTGCTGAAACTCATCGCCATGCCCCACATGGGCCAGGGCCGGGCTGACGCTGCCGAGGGCCAGCGTTCCAAGGCTGAGGCTGCCGGCCAGAAGTAATGCGTGCATGCTGCTGCTGCCGCAAAGGCAGGACAAGGACTCGCCGAGGATGCCGCAGGTGGGATGAAAAACAGGTGAAACCGCCTGTTCTCACTAGGATCAGCGTCACCCGCCGCCCCATGACCCAGGCCCATGCCCCTGCGCATCCTGTTGGTCGAGGACGAGGCCGAGCTGGCCGCTGCAATCCAGGCCGTGCTCAGTGCCGAGCGGCATGTGGTTGATCACGTTGCTGAGGGCCTGGGGGCATGGAGTTTGCTCCGCAGCGATCTAGCCACGTACAACCTGGCGATCGTTGATTGGATGCTGCCGGGTCTGACGGGAGTTGACCTCTGCCGGCGCCTGCGTGGGGCCGGACTCGATCTGCCGGTGCTGATGCTCACGGCCCTGGCCGACACCAAGCACCGGGTTCAGGGCCTCGATGCCGGCGCCGACGACTACCTGAGCAAGCCGTTTGCGATGGAGGAACTACTGGCAAGGATCAGGGCGCTGCATCGGCGCCAGCCCAGTTACCGCGAGCCTGTGCTCCGCGCTGGTTCTTACGTTCTCGATCCAGCTGAAGGCTGCCTCAGCGTCGAGGAGGCGCTTGGAACCACGACGATCGCTTTGTCTGCCAAGGAACTCCAGCTGATGGGCTACTTCATGGAGCATCCCCGCGAAATCATCCCGGGATCACGCTTGCGCGCCCAGCTCTGGTCGCTCGATGAGGATCCGATCAGCAATGTGGTCGCTGCCCAGGTGCGGCTGCTGCGGCGCAAGATCGCCAGTCACGGGCTGCCCTCTCCGATCGACACCGTGCCCTCGAAGGGCTATCGCTTCGATCCGGAGCCCTAGCGAGGGAAGCGCCCCATGCTCAAGCTTGGTCCCATTCCCCGCAGTCGTCTGCGGCTGGCGGCTGCCTACCTGGTGGTGATCGGGGTGATCCTCTATGGCGCGGGTTACGGGATGTTTGGACTGTTGATGCGCGCCAACTGGTCGGCCCTCGAGAGCGAGGTGGAAACTCTGGCCGGCACCTTGCATGACAGCCTCAAGCCGTTGCTGCCTGCAGAAGCCAGGCCCTCTCCCGAGCTCGCCTCGGTTCTCCCCGGTCTTTGCCTGGTGGGTGATCCCTGTCTGGCACCCGCTTCGCTGCTGCCGCGCCATGCCGTGAGCATCACTGATTCGGAGCGCTTCTACCTGCGTCTGCTTGATCCCCGTGGCGTTCTGATCGCTCACTCCCCTGGATCACCAAAAGCCAGGGGGCCAAGCCCTGGCCCCACCTGGACCGTGGTGGAGGAACAAGCAAAGGAGCGCTTCCTGCAGTATTCGATCCATCTGCACCGCTCCGACACGCCAGGGCAGCCAGGCACAGATCAGAAGGAACTGGATTGGGGGTATCTGCAGATCGGGCGCAGCTTGCGCGGGCTCGATGCGGAGCGGGAACGGCTGTGGTGGTCGGCCCAAACGATCGTGGTGTTGGCGCTGCTGGTGGCAGCCCTGGCCAGCTGGTGGTTGTCCGGCCTGGCGATGCGGCCGCTGCTGGCGGCCTACCGGCAGCAGGAGCAGTTCACCGCCGATGCGGCCCACGAACTACGCGCACCTCTGACCAACCTGCTGGCCGTGGTGGACGCCCACAGGTCGCAGCAGTCAGCTGACCCGATCGCCATTAACCAGAGACTGGATCAGACGCTGGCCGTGGTCACTGGGCAGGGGCAACGGCTGAGCCGCTTGATCAGCGACCTTCTGCTTCTCGCCCGGCTCGATGGACCTGAGGCAGCTTCGGCGCCGCAGCCGTGTCCATTGGCGCAGATCGCGCGCGACCTGGTGGAGGAGACCAGCGAGGCGGCGGCGGCGGCAGGCGTGCAGCTGCACCTGGTGGGTGGTGCAGACGACTTTGACGTGCTGGGAGTGGAGCCTGATCTCTATCGGCTCGTATCCAACTTGCTCCTCAACGCAATTCAGTACACGCCTACGGGTGGAGAAGTGGTTCTGAGAGTGAGGCGAGAGGGAAGCCATGGGCTGCTGCAAGTACAGGACAGCGGTATTGGCATCACCCCGGCGGATCAACGACGCATCTTCGATCGTTTCTTTCGCAGTGATCCAGGTCGCTCCCGTCGTCAGGGCGGCACCGGCCTTGGACTCTCGATCGTGGCGGCCATTGTGCGCCGCCATCACGGACAGATCTCTGTGGCCTCAAGCGTTGGTTCCGGAAGTGTCTTCTCTGTGAAGCTCCCCATCGCTGGCTGAAGCACAAGAGTGAACCTTCTCACCTGATCAGCGTCACCGTCCCTGTGCGTGGCGAGCTTGAAAGCAGAGGTTCAAGACGAAGGTGCAGCTCAGATGGCAAACGATTCCAAACAGACCAGAGCCTGGAGACCGGCCCTCCTGGCCTTTGCCACTGCAGGGGCCTTCTCCTTGACCCTGCTGACGGGTTGCCCGTCGTGGTCTCAGAGCAGGGGTAGTTCATGGATGCCTGGTTCTGGCAGAGGCATGGGGGAACCTGGCCAGATGGGGATGGGCTACTCAGATCAGCAGTTCATCGTGATGATGATCCCGCACCACGACGGGGCGATCGCCATGGCTGATCTCGCTCTCACGAAGTCACGCAGGCCTGAGATCAAGGCCCTCGCCAAGAGCATCAAGGCCAGTCAGACCAAGGAGAACGCCCAGATGCGCGCCTGGTACCAGGAGTGGTACGGCCAGGGGGTGTCGCCCTGGGGGCCTGGCTCGAGCTGGGGCTGGCAGGGCGGGATGGGGCCTATGGGAATGGGAATGGGAGGTGGATTCATGGGCAACATGGGTACGAACCTGACCGCCCTGAGCACCGCCCCTGACTTCGATCGCGCCTTCATCGAACAGATGATTCCCCACCATCAAATGGGCGTGATGATGGCGTCAATGGCTCAGACCAACAGCCAGCACCCGGAGCTACGTCAGTTGCAGCAGGCCATGCTGCGGGTGCAGAGCGATGAAATCCAGCAAATGTCCCAGTGGTATCGCAGCTGGTACGGCAAGCCTTGACGCCACCGATGGATCAGTTCTTCATCCTCGACACGCCGAAATCCTTCGAGGAGGCCAGTGCCGCCCTCCAGGAGGCGGTGTTGGATCAGGGCTTCGGCGTGCTGGCCGTGCATGATCTGGGCAACACCCTGCGCAGCAAAGGCCTGCCGTTCCCGGAACAGTGCCGCATCTTCGAGGTGTGCAACCCCCAGCAGGCCGCCGCGGTGCTCAGCACCACGATGGCGCTCAACATGGCTCTGCCCTGCAGGATCTCCATCTACACCGAAGCCGGCCAGACCCGCATCGGCATGATCCGCCCCGAGGCGATGCTCGCCAGCCTCTCGGCCGATCCCTCCCTTCGGGAGGTGGCTAGAGCCGTGGAGGCCTCCACCACGGCGATCATCGAGGCCGCTGCGGCTTGGCCGTCCGTGTCAACCAGCCTTTCCGGCTGACACCGATCGATCGGGAGCGGCAGATCCGGCTGCCTTTCGATGGGTCACGGCGGCTGGATCAGCTCGCTTCCGAGAACGGCAACGGCTTTTCATCAGCCATCGAGGTCAGAGAACTTCACCAAGCCCTGCAACCGGCCCTAGCCCTTGGCTTCTGCGCAGCAGTAGGGCGCTCGACACGGGGCGCCCTTCTCATTGGAACTGAGTTAGGCCCTGACAAGGCCATGCGTAGACGTGCCGAGCTGAGCTGTCTCTCTTAGGCTGACCACGGCTTCTGAGTTGCCATGCGCCTCGACGACCTGCTGGCTCAGGCTCCAAGGATCAGGGAGATTGCGACGGCACACGGCGCCAGCAATGTGGCGGCGTTTGGCTCGGTGGCCCGTGATCAGGCAGGAGCCGACAGTGACCTGGATCTCCTGGTGGATCTGCCCCCGCGCACGGGTCTGCTGGAGCGCATCGCCCTGAAGCTGGCTTTGGAAGACACGTTGCACTGCCGCGTGGATTTGATTCGCCGCCGCAATCTCAAGCCAGCCGTCCTGGCTTTTGCTGAGCGGGACGCCATTCCCCTGTGATCGAGCCAAGGGACCGTGATACCCCTGGCGGGAGATGGCCGGGATGCGGGACGTACTCATCCATGCCTATGACCGAGTGGACCTCGAAGAGGTGTGGATCACGTTGAGCGAGCAATTGCCAGCGCTGCTGGAGCAGATCGAACCTGTGCTCGCCCTTTGATCAGGTGGCTGCTGATCGGTGCCGCTGCGTTCATCGCTGGGTGGGGCAACGTTTTCTCCGCCGACACCGCGCAGGCCAACCAACAGGCTTCCGCCACGCTGCTCTCGATCGGTGATGGCGACACCATCCGCGTTCAACAGGGTCAGCAGCGGATCACGGTGCGGCTGGCCTGCATTGATGCGCCCGAGATGGCCCAGGCTCCCTATGGCGAACAGGCCCGCAGCTATCTGCAGAGCCGGTTGAAGATCGGCAGCAAGGTGAACCTCCTTTCTCAGACCGTGGATCGCTATGGCCGCACCGTGGCCGAAGTGATCGGGGAGGTCAACTTGAACTTGGCGATGGTGGAAGACGGGATGGCCTTTGCGTATCGGAAGTTCCTGGGCCATTGCGACGAGAAGGCCTATCTCGATGCCGAATTCAGAGCCAACCGGCGCCGCTATGGGGTGTGGAAGGTGCCTGGCGGAATCACCAGGCCCTGGGACTTCCGACGCAGTAGAAGATCATCGGGATCTGCTGCTGATTCCAGATCCGTTCCTGGCGGCCGCCGCTATCGCTGCAGCGAGATCGGCTCCTATGCCCTGGCCCAGGAACTGCTGCGCCAGGGTCACAGCTATCTCGATGGCAACGGCGATGGGGAAGCCTGCGAAAGTCTGCGCCCTTGAGATGACGGTTGGCCGCACCTTTTACGCCAAAACCCTCTTCCATCTTGCTATGTTGGTTCCATTCTTGCTCTACATCGATGGCCCTTGTTGGATCTGATCTGCTCGCCAAAGTCAAAGAACTTGGAGATGGCTCCAAATCTGATCTGGTGCGAGCTGCCGGTTACGTGAGCACCAAGAAAGATGGCAGTGAGCGCCTGAACTTCACGGCCTTCTACGAGGCCCTGCTGGAGGCCAAAGGCCTCAGCTTTGGTGATGGCACTAGCAAAGGACGCGGCAGTGGTGGGCGCAGTTTGAGCTACACCGCCAAAATCCAGTTCAACGGAAATTTGCTGGTGGGCAAGGCCTACACAGCCCTACTTGACCTCAAGCCTGGCGATGAATTCGAGATCAAGCTGGGTAAGAAGCAGATCCGGCTGATTCCTGCTGGTGCGGTCGACGACGAAGAATGAGGCGAGCGTGCAGCTCTGTTACGGCTGACGTCAAGGCCTCCACTGCGGTTGGTGCGACGAACAACTTTCCCTAGCGTGATTGCCACTGGTGCAGGGTCACGGTGCAGGAAAACCAGCTCGTCAGAAACTGCCTGCGACGGCACGGTGGCGCCTTGTTGTTCGTGGCACCGGAGTGGAGCGAGGCTCAGCGATCTGTCCAATGCCAGATCGTCGACGTCTTTGCGCTGAAAGTGGTGACCGGTTTCACCTGTGATCCCCACGGCAGGTTGCTGCTGGAGGCCGATCCCTCGGTGGCGGCTGGCCGGAGCTGGTCGCTGGTCAAAGCCTGCCAGCTGGCGCGTAACGACGCCAGACCAAAGCGTTGGGTGGTGCTGCAACGCAACACCAAAGCCTGGGGGCTGTTTTGGGCAGGCGGCGGACTGCATCGCTGCCGGCAGGAACTGCTGGAGACCACGCGATCACCAACACCGGGTTCCGCCATCGTCCCGGTGACGCCGGAAGCGGTGCTGAAGCTCGTCCTCAATCTGCAAGTGGAGGACAAGTCTGCAGAGAAGGCAAGCCAAACGGTTGTTGCTCCTGCTCCTGCTGCAGTGGCTGCCTCTGGAGTTCTGCGGGCTGTTCTGTTGACCTCCCTGGCCTGGCTTGCCGTGCTGGGCGTGTCCGCTGCACATTTCCTGGGAGTGCTGCAGGAACAGGACCGCAAGTTGGAGCTGCTGCTTGAGCGGCTGCCAGCACCCGCTGTCAATCGCTGATTTACAACCCGTAGGCCCAATGGGCAGCGGGCGCCGGCTCAGCTGCCGCTGGAGGGCCCGGCCTCCTCACGCGGGGCTGCCGCAAAGCGCTCCCACTGCTGCTGTTCCTGCTCGCTGCGGATCTGCTGGATGCGGCTGAGGAATTGCTCGATCACCGGCAGCGCCACCTGCCGCAGGAAGTGCCGTTCAGTGGCTGAAAAGGGAGCTCCATGGGCCCTTGTGGCCTCGGCCGCTAAGAGAACGGCGAGGATGGCCTCGCGGCAGCTGAGCAGGAGCAGCACGGGATCGGTGCCGCTGTTGATGGGACGGGGCATGGCAGCAGACGCCAGTTGGCGCGCAGGCGGGACGCCCCTACCGCCGCACCGCATGGCAAGGGTCGGCCGTCAGGCCGACTTGCACCGTCCTTGCCGCGGGGCGGACGATGGGAAGACCCGCCTCCAGCCGCCTCTCTAATCGCTCTTGTGATTCCACCGCCCGGATTCCCCAAGCGCTGGCAATCGGTACGCGATCCACTCCGCTCCCCTTTGTCGAGGGCATCGCCCTACCCCACCATTCCGGTGGACCCGATGAGCCTGAGCGCTCCGGCTTGGCCCGTTCCCCATAACTCGGAGCCTGTCGCGCATGGATCAGCGGCCGAGCTCTCCACAGACGCCCACGAATCTGCCCAGATCCCAGTGGCAGCAATGGATCTGCCCACGAGAATTGGGCATGCAGAAGCCAAAGTCCTTCCGCCCCTGGTAGCCGGAGCAGACGACCCTGCTGCCGCCACAACCCCGTGACTGGCTCTCGGTTGATCACCAGGTGGATTTCCTGCTGGATTTGGTGGTTGAGCTGGATCTCTCCTCCATCCTGATCCCCGCTCAGGCCAAGGATCCACGCGGTGAGAAGGGTTTTGATCCGCGCATGATGACCATGCTGCTGCTCTACGCCTACTGCGTGGGCATCGTCTCCTCCCGCAAGATCGAGCGCGCCTGCTACGAGGATCTGGCCTTTCGGGTGTTGACGGGCAACCAGCAGCCGGACCACACACGGATCAGTGAGTTCCGTCGCCGCAACCTCGATTCCCTCAGGGGTCTATTTGTTCAGATCCTGCGCCTGTGCCAGAAGGCCGGGGTTGTGAGCCTGGGCCATGTGGCGTTGGACGGCACCAAGGTGCAGGCCAATGCCTCCATGCACAAAGCCATGAGCCACGAGCGCATGCTCAGGGCGGAGAAGCAGCTGGAGAAAGAGATCAATGCCTTGATGCGCAAGGCCGAGATCCTTGATGCCCAGGAGGATCGCCGCTACGGCAAGGGGAAGCTGGGCAGTGAGCTCCTCGATGAACTGAGGCGGCGTCAGGACCGCCTGGCCAGGATCCGCCAGGCCCGCAAGGAGATGGAAGCGGAGACCGCCGCAGCAGCAGCACGTCAGCGGCACGAGGAAGCAGAAGAGGCCAAGGCCCAAGCCACTGCCGCCCGGGAATCGGATGCACCGGCAGCCGAGAAGGCCGATCTTGACAAGAAAGCCGAGGCAGCAGCAGCCAAGGCCAGGGCGGCCCGTGAGAAGGCAATCGAGGCTGCCGAGATCGCCGATGTGGAACCGCCGGATCTGGAGCCCTTGGCGCCTGAGGCGATGCCACGCCGTGGTCTGGCGAGAAGGGCCGATGGCACACCGCAGAACAAAACCCAGCGGAACTTCACCGACGCCGACAGCCATCTCATGAAGTCAGATAGCCACTACATCCAGGGCTACAACTGCCAGTTGGCGGTGGACAGCGACTACCAGGTGATCGTGGCGGTCGGGGTGAGCAACCAGCCGCCGGATGTCGAGCATCTGGAACCCATGCTGGTACGCATCGCCGCCAGCGCCGGTGCCCTGCCCACGGTGATGACGATGGATGCGGGCTACTGGAGCGATAACAACGCCAACGCATGCGCTGATCAGGGCATTGATGCCTACATCGCCACCGGCCGGCTGCCCCACGGCCAGCCGCCCCCGCCGAAATGCGGACCGCTGCCCAGGAACGCCGATGCCAAAGCCCGCATGGCCCGCAAGATCAGAAGCAAGAAGGGCGCCAAGATCTACGCCCAGCGCAAGGCGATCGTGGAGCCGGTGAACGGGCAGATCAAGGAAGCCCGCGGTCTACGCCGCTTTCTGTTGAAGGGCATTGAGAAGGTGAGCGGCGAATGGCACCTGATCGCCGCCACCCACAACCTGTTGAAGTTGTTCAGGTTCAGGCGATCACAGCAACAGGCGCTGGTGGCGGCAACGGGATGAGGGGCATGGCCAAACCCTGGCGATGGCACTCAGGATTGGCTCAAACACAAATCGAAAGACCCTAGAAACGAAAGAAGGGGGCCTCATCGCTTCGACTCAGGGCCGAGTTTGCCGTGACCGGCGGGCCCCTGCTTTATCGGCAACAAACTCCTAGGCGGAGATTTACAGAATGTGCAAATATATTCACCACTATCGGAAAGTCCCGCTGCCTCCTCGCCCATTTCAGTGAGGCAGAAGCGAATAGTCTTCAACCTGAATACGCAGTGGTCACGAAGGCAGCAGGCTACTCAGAAGGCACACAACGCCAATCAAGCCCTCACCAGTAGCCCACAGCTCGCCAGGAAGTATGTAGAGCAACTCATTCCCTTCTGCTCCAGCATTGGGAGCGTCGTCTTTTACGTGTGGGAATTGGGAGTTGGGTGGTCAGTAGGCCACGATTCTAATCTAGTTCAAGACCGTTGCGTTTACCCATCACAAGGAAGATCGTTCTACCTCTGGGGCGAGATCGGCTGTACCTAGGAGTGTTGCCAATACTGCAGCGCGCCCCTTAGCACTACGAATTATGGCTGAGGGAAACCCCTAGGTTCTGGTCTCCTTCTGGGTGGGTTCATTGAGTCAGGGCCACCACGCTCATCTCAGGGTCCAACCCAAGAAAAGTGGGAACACTGTCACCAGCTACCCCTGACCGATGCCTCTCACCACCTCTGATATCTCCATCCAGCTCTTGATGGACAGCACGGTCAGCCTTCAAGAGATCGAGGCCCGCATTACGGCCGGGGTCTTCACGGCGGTGCACAACCCTGACCGTGAGCCTGCAGTGCGACAGGTGCTGGATCTGTTGCTTGCGGTGCCGGATGCCATCAGCCCAGTTGGGGTGATCTGAACTACCACTGTGGCTCCACCCTTCTCCAGCCCGCCTTCAGTAACTTCTGCCACTGCTCGACCGCCCACTTCCGGGAGAGCCTCTCTCGCCGCTTCAGCAGGGCTGGCTGACCGGGAATCGGCTCCCCTCGATCGATGAACACGTAGGCCTTGTAGCGAGCAGCAGGATCACGGTGGAAGCGGAGGACATTGCGGCCATTGGGCTGCTGGAGCCAGCCGTCCATGAAGAAGAGAATAGTACGGCTGTATTCTCGCCGATCGTGAGCCCGATGCTGCCAAGCGTGGTGGAGCTGGCGCCATTGGGCGCAAGGAAACACACCTTGGAGGCAGAAGGTGAAGTAAGACAGCACTTCATCCGTCCCTCCACCTGCCTCTATGCCCGATCGAGAACAGCAGGACGAGGTCCTTTTTCGCTGTCGCCTGACAGTCTTTACTGTTGTTTCACCTCATCATCAGGTGAAAGTCGTTCTCACCTCTCCCTCATCACCGGTTTGGGCAGGTGGCATCGTCATCCCTCACCACAATTGCCCCCTAGGCCCATGGCACCCGCCAACCTCGCCACCGTCGAGCCCCGGTTTATGAGCGCCCGCTTCCGGCCGGAGCTCAAGGCCCTTCTGCTGATATGGATGCCGCTTCTCCTTGGCCTACCGGCCCTGGCGGCCCCCATCGACATGATCTGCTCGTTACCGCCCGCCTCCGTCGGGGGCCTAGGAACCCTCGTTGACTTCAGCCTCAGCGAAGGCTCGGGTAGAGGTTTGTCGTTCTGGCCGACCAGCGGGCAGCGTCGATCGGTGCTCGCTCAAGTTGCCAGCTGGAAGATTCAAATCCTGCAGCCCGGAAGCGGTGTACTTCTGTTCAGCATCGATCGTCTCAACGGCAGCATCACCGCCGCCGAGGGTGAACCTGGGCGCTGCACCAACGCAGGCCATGTTCGTTTGGATCGAGCCATCTAGATGTGTAGTCCCACCACGTTGTTCAGCTGACAAGGGGGTGTGAGGTCGCCAGGGTCGGAGTGTCACCACCGTCCCAAGACCTCACACACCATGCATAGCCACCCTCTGGCCCGACTGACACCCATCAG
>Ga0208771_1000271_pt1 | contig 32496 bp, 28 predicted proteins | sample AntAceMetag02UKX_FD_184775 | JGI IMG/M metagenome (GOLD analysis project Ga0208771, IMG submission 184775) | Saline lake microbial communities from Ace Lake, Antarctica - Antarctic Ace Lake Metagenome 02UKX (SPAdes) (version 2) | ecosystem: Environmental > Aquatic > Non-marine Saline and... | reverse complement strand
CAATAACTGCAGTGTCCCTGTTTTCTTTGACCACCTGTTTTACCGCCCATCTGATCTTTTTGTCATTTAATTTCACCATGCATTCACAAGGCGAAATATTCTGGCGAAATAATTTCAGGACTCTACAAACATAACTTGTATTGCAAAAGATAATGAGGAAATACAAACGGTAAATGTAACTATTTTTTATCCTGGTGGGGAGAGCAAGATAGAGTCTATGCTATGGTCTCCTAAGGGCAAATATGTATACAATTCGATATATAATGTTTCGGGAAATTATAGTTTTTATGTTGAAGTGGAGGATGAGGCAGGCAACGTTGCAAATACTTCAGTTAAAAACTTTTGGATAACATCAAATAAGAACGATAAAGATAGTGATGGTATGCCTGATTCGTGGGAAGAAAAGTACAACTTATGCCCCGAAGATTCAGATGATGCAGATATCGATAGTGACTTGGATGGGTATACAAATCAAAAGGAATATCAAATAGGTACCAATCCACTAAAAGATATTTTCTTGCAAAATGCTGCATATCAGGTGAGAGATAACTCCAAGTATCTTGCTCTATCGGTATTCCTTTTCAGTTTGCTAGTGCTGTTTTCGTTTTATGGTATGAGGGGAAGATTGTTATGAGGCTGATTGAACGACCGGAATTATTTGTTTTGTTGATGTTGTTTGGATTCTGGGTATTGTTTTTTTCTATATGGGGAGTTATCTTTGACAAAGACTGGTCCATACTAGTTCTAACATTGTATGTGCTGTTGTTATTTTCCTCTGTTATTCTTACAGTTTTAAAATCAACTGAAGAAACAGCAAAAATTAGTGCAATCGAAGAATTTGAAAAAAAATTAAAAGGTAGTTTATATCATTTCAAATGTCCAAGTTGCAATGGGATATTTGCTGTCAAGGAATCAATATCTACTGATAAAAAATCTATTAGAATCACCTGCCCTGAGTGTGGGGGAGTAGGCGTTATACCTTCTGTCCCCAATTGTATAGAAAGAGAAATACCTAAAGAAAAGTCTGGTAATGTGAATTTCAAATGTGGTAGCTGTGGGGAAGGTATAACAATTTGGGCAGAAGGTGCAAAATTATACCAAAATGTTTGTGTTTACTCCTGTCCATTTTGCGGCGAGGAAGAACCCATGAAACGTATCTAGGTTTTGTGTCTAACCCTTATGGCCTCGCCATGAGTAGATTTTTTCATCTCATTGCCATTCATTTTGGCGACACCTACAGCACATAGTTTCTTACTCTGCAATATGCAGACTTCGTCACCTTCTCTAATTAGTTCATCTGCATCTTTGACTCCTGGGGCAAAAACAGATCCTTCTAACGTAAAGTCATCAAATATCTCTGCCCAGTATTTTTCCAGATTTGCAATTCTTCTTGCACCGTTGAGCGTTAGAGAAATGAGTCCCCTCTCTTCTGTTAACATTCCAAGTTGCTGATTGTTGTGCATTATTTTCTGATAGGGGTACTTTCCCTTTATTTCGCAATCGTTTAGAAGTTCTTTAGCGATTTTTTTACCAAATTGATAGGATGCAAGTGATTCTAGATTCTCTCTTTTCCTTATTGAAGATTTCGCTTTATCATATGTTGTTGTCTCCTTTTTTAACACACTTGATAATTTGTCTAATGATTCTTTAGAAGCAGGGCTGCTTTCAATCCCTGTGTCTATTGATTTTCCTATGGTTTCATCTATAAATTCTATGATGGTTCTTGGAAGATGCAAGATAATCTTTTCATATTTATTGATCTCCAAATATCTTGTTAACAAATCTTGGATCATTCTTTTTTCATCTTCATTCCAGTAACCTGTTACAGGGATATCATACGCAGATGCAGGGTAGGTTAATTCTAATTCTCTTGGAACAATACCTAGTGGGGAGGTTATTATCACTTCGTGAATGATATGTGGGTTATCCAAATTGTATATCTTCTCTCTAAATCTTTTGTGAGATTTTGAAAATGAGTAAGGTTTTTTTGCAGAACAAGGGAGAAGAAGAAGTATCTTTGCACTTTCTGGTTTACGATATCGATTTATCACTCGTTCTTGAAATCGTTTTATTTCGGCTCTGTATAACGCATCGTTTGTTGTGGCAAGCAATTTGCTTTTACGTGTTATTGGTGTTCTTTTTTCTACGAAATTATAGTGATGTTGGTCAAGGCATTTCAATATGGCTGTTAAACTGGGCTTAGCTCTGACTCTTATTTCAACAAGTTCACGTAAATTTCCACTGGAGATTGCATTTCTTACCTGTTTTATTTCGTTTAATAATGCAAGATAATTATGGTTTAGGATTTGATCAAAAGTCATCTCTGATGGTTTGCCTATGGATTCTTCACATGATGGGCAACTACACGGTATCTCTGTTAAATCGTTGACATTATATTCACCTATTGGAAACATTAGATTTTTCTTTCTAGCAGCTAAAATTGCCGATGCAGAATCAAAAAAATCTATCCCCATATAGGTCAGTAGTGCAAAATTTGTCGGATCTCCTACAATTGGGAGATGTATCATTTTTTGGCATCCTATCTTTTCTCTTAGTTCTACTATGAAATCTACAAATTTTGATTGCTGATGAAAAAGTTGAGATACATTTGCAACAATAAAAAAAGACGACGAATTCTTGTTTAATGTTTCATCTATGGTTCCCTCGTTACCAGGTACAACATAGCAAATTCCCTTTTGTTTATTGTATAATGTTATTGCAGATGTGTGTAATTCTTTAGGCAGATCCTTTGGGTAAATCAAATGGCCTGAGACTTGAAACTCATCTTTGTTTGCTTGGTGCGAAGAAAAAAACAAACTCTTTGATACCTTTAACGATGGTTTTTCTGTTTTAGAATCATCATTTGTTATCAGTATTTCTGCAAAATCAGGGGATGTAAATCTGGAAGTATTTACAAATAAGATGTTTGGTGTAATAATTTTTTTCTTTTTAATTAGAAATTCACCAATTCTTGCGGGGCCATCCCTTATTTTTACATTGAACTGCATTATCGCCAGATATATGTTTTTCTTTAAAGAATATTGGCATTAATAGTACTGCTTTCTAAGTAATGGACGTAGCGTGAAGTTCGAAATAATCTCCTCCTGGAAAAAATAGATGACATATGTAAATAAAAGACGATTAACTCGATTATATTTCAATGTCTAAAGTATCTCTGTCCTGAAAATACCATTGCGATTCCATGTTCATCTGCAGCCTCTATAACTTCCTTATCTCGGATAGATCCACCCGGTTGAATTATTGCTTTTACGCCTGCCTTTGCTGCAACATCAATACCGTCCCTAAATGGGAAAAATGCATCACTAGCCATAACAGACCCTTTAATATTTTCTTTCCCTTTATGAGTAGCAATCCATGTTGCATCAATGCGTGCCGTCTGCCCGCCACCGATAGCTACGGTCTGGGTGCCCTTTACAAAAAGAACCGAATTTGATTTAACGTGTTTCACACATTTCACAGCAAATTCCATGGATTCAAGTTCTTTTTTCGTTGGTTTCTTTTTTGTTGCAATTTTCCAATCTTTTCTGTCTGGTAATGTTACATCTCTTTCTTGAGAAAGAAATCCACCAACCACACTTCTGAACACCATGCCTCCTCTGTGAATTTTTTTATCAAGTCCTTTTAGTTCCAAAAGTCTGAGATTCTTCTTTTTTCCAAAAATATCGCGTGCTTCCTTAGTAAAATTGGGTGCGATGATTACTTCCAAAAAAAGCTTGGATAGTTCTTCTGCAACATTCTTTTCCACTTCTCTATTAAATGAGATGATGCCGCCAAATGGGGAATAGGTGTCAGTAGCGTAAGCATTCTTCCATGCATCCAAAAGATTACTCGCACTTGCAATTCCACAAGGTGTTGCATGTTTTATTATAGTACAAGTAGGTTTTTCAAATTCCTTTATACACTCAATTGCACAATCTCCATCAAGTATATTGTTAAATGAAAGTTCCTTTCCTTGAAGCTTTTTCGTGTTAGAAATGCAAGGTTCGGTAACTTTTGGTAAAGATTCGTAAAAAGCACCTTTCTGATGAGGATTTTCACCATATCTCATATCCTGTATTTTTCTCATTGATATGCTGTTTACGTCTGGTAGAACTTCATCTGTCCATTTGCCTCTCAAATAATTTGAGATAATGGAATCATATTGAGCAGTATGTGAAAATGCATCCAGAGCAAGTTTTTCTTTTTCATTTAGACTAAGTTTTCCTTTTGATTCAAGGGATTTTAAAACATCATTATATTGCTTTTTGTTTGTAACTACAATTACATCTCTATAATTTTTTGCCGCAGCTCTGATTAGTGTTGGTCCCCCAACGTCAATGTTTTCAATGACTTCATCCATACCCACATTTTGTTTTTGTATGGTTTTTTCAAATGGATATAGATTACAAACCAAGAGATCAATGGTTCCTATCTTGTGTTTCTTAAGAACATCCATATGTTTTTTGTTATCTCTCTTTGCAAGAATACCTGCATGGATGATTGGGTGGAGAGTTTTTACCCTTCCATCAAGCATCTCTGGAAAGCCAGTTACATCCGATACTCCTTTTATTTTGATGCCTGCTTTCTGCAATGCAGATGCGGTTCCACCAGTTGAAAAAATTTCTATGCCAAGTTTAGACAGCCCTTTTGCAAAATCAGTTAGATCTCCCTTGTCTGAAACACTTATCAAAGCCCTTTTAACATTCATCGCTTTTACCTAATTAGCATATGAGACAAACTCATAAACGTTTGGGTTTTTTACGTGTTTTCTCATTTTCTATGGCTTCCCTTAATTTTATATTTCCTTTCAATACATCAAGAGCAGTTTCCTCTGAAATTGATAGCATTCCATCTGTAATATTTCTGCTCTGTTCCTGAACTTTCCTTATATCTCCTCTTGTTGGTTTTAATGGCTGGCGTCTTTGGACTTTCCCACCCTTAAGTAGTGCAATTGATGCCGCTGCTCTACTATCTCTCTCAGATCTCTTTGTTTGTTGTGAAGATGTCGTTCTACTTTCATCAACAATCTCAATAGGTACTTCCAAAGGAATTAAAGAATTTATAATCCTATTTCTTGTTATTATTGATCCATGGCCCACACGTATCAGACATTCGATTGCAGGGTATTCTCTTAAAAACCGTTTTACAATTTTTACAACATCTTCTGGAGATTCAACATGTGTTTTTTTTAATAGTATGTCATCTCCAACAACTGCTACACCAGGTTTTTCACCAGGATCAACACCAATGAAAACATTTGAGTATAGTTCTTTTCCAGTAAGCATTTGAAGTGCAATATCTACTGCATGGTCTATGTTATCATAGACATCTGCTGCAAGTCCTTTTTGAGATTTTAGGTCGTGTAGCTCGCTATGTGATGTTAGGATTGCTCCAATTCGATGAGGAATATTATTTATGGACGATAGCGAAACATAGGGTATCTTTCTCCTTTTAAGTACTTCCAGAAGATCATGGTATAAAGAAAAATTTTTTGTGTATATTCCTAGCGTCTTCATCCATTCAAAATATCAAATACCTGACTATATACATTTGGTCTCTACCTCTCCCAGGACATTTTCTCATCTAAGTATATAGTCCAAAAACTCCTTAGATTTTCACTCAAGAGATCCTCTAATCCTATTATGTCGTAATTTCCACTCACGATTTTATCGAGATGTTTTCCCATACTTAGATTTCTGACTCTATCTTTCAAAAAATCTTTGATTTCTATGTATTCATGTTCTATTTCAACAAACATTCTGCCTTTGTCTTCATAGGGTTTTTTTACAACCTTCGGATCGCCTTCCCATTTATCGATAAACTCTTTTACATTTTTTTTGAGTTTGACTGGAGGCCCCATATGAATATACGTTTTTGAAAGAATTTTTTTTTCTGTTTTGATCACTATAATAATCTGTTTTTCTACATCTTCTATGTGAAAAGATGCATCATGGATTTTAAAACCATATCTTTCGCAGGCAGTACATATGGAGTGGATGGCTTTACGTACCTGAGGATATAAATTCTCATCAATTATTTCTGGTTTAGAAAAAGTCACTCCAACATAGCGAGAATCTTGTTTTTGGATTTCAGTTTTTATCTTGCTCAGGGGCCAAGGTTGTACTTTATTTGGAAAAAAGAAGGTCAAACGAGGCTTTTCTAAATATTGTTGACATGCATGTTTGAATAGATTGAATTTTTCTATAGATGCTGCAGATGCAACATTCCTTTCGCTGTCAACTGGATCTATAAATGTGATGGGTGTATCAAAAAACGGGGGTTCTCCTTCAGAAAGAGTAAATTTCTCGCCAGGTTTCCAATGCGAAGCATCTCGTATAATATCTTTAAAGGATCCAAATTTTAAAACCAAAATTTCGCATAAATAACCGGAAAATCCTTCAATCTCTGCCTCGGCTCCATAGCATCCAATGCCTGTTAGAAACTGTTTAAACAAACGAACTTCTGATTTTTGGGATTCATGCAAATGCTTTCCGATGTATTCTGTATGAAGGGGCGTTCTATCAACTGCGGAAAGTTTTTGTGAGGCGTTTTCAATTCTATAGCAGGGGACTATTTCGACTTTATATCCTTTGAAGTATCCTCTCAAGTAGGGGTGTTCTGCGTAGGATTCCTCAGTGTTTGTAAGAAGTATTTCTCCTATTGAAAGCGAGTTTTTTGCAATATCTTGTTTAGAAAAAAACGTGGGAAACAGTAAAAATAAGTCAATATCCAAATTGTTTTTTAGATAGGTATCTTTTGCAGTGGATCCAACAAGTTCAATAGAGACGGGAAGTTTTCTTTTTGTAATCTCTTGATTTACTTGGTCCTTCAAATCCTGTATAGCCCCTTCAAGTTTCTCTCTATCTTTTTGAGCAGGAGTAATTATTTTTAATACTTTTTTTTCAATGTCACCAGATGGTTGCATATTTCATTCATCCTTGATGAAATGATTTAATAAGAATATTACTGCTAGGGCTAACAAAGCGCCACATATTACATCCGTAATCCAATGTATGGCTAAATAGATAACTGATATGATGACAGATGCCGTGCAGAAATATGTAAAATAGGATAATTTTTTATTTCTAGTCAAATGGACAGACTGTGCTATCAGAATGGACATAGCAACATGCAGAGACGGCAAACAATTATTCTGAGTGGTAGTAGTGTAAAAAAAGTTTTCAACTGCCGGGATTACGCTGTTGAGTGCAGATTCCAAATTATAAAACGTGTAAACATTGGTTATGGGCATAAAAAGGTAGAATGGAAGTGCAATACTGTATATCAGCAGCAGTCCATATGCAAGTGTTTTCATCGCTTTTTTTTCATCGGTTGCAATGAAATAGATTGGTGAAAACCAAAGTGTAAATGGGTAAACTGCAATATACATAATAACAAAAAAGTAAACTATAGCCGGTGTCCAATACTGTGAAAACAGGTATACTATGTTGCCCTCGATATGTTGGATGCTATTAGCAAAATCATACCCAATCCATTCTGTCACAGCGGAATCGATTATGTTTACCTCGATTAAATGAAAAAGTACGACCCCAAAGATAATTAATAGATATAAAAACTGTTCTTTGAAAAATCTGTAAAACTCGGCAATGCTTGTTTTGTAAACCTTCTTTGGCATGAATACAATAAGACCAATGGTGAACAATATGAGATTAATCAAACTTAGAGAAATTAACCATAACTCTACGACGCTTATCATCTCCACATCTATAATCTTATGTCTTTCAGATTTGTATAAATCGGTCCTTTTGGAGTAAGTTCACTCTTTTTCAATTTTATTGAGTCAACGTTGATTTCTGCAAACTCAGAATCCTTGTATTTTTCGATTATATGTAAGAGTTTTTCTTTGTTTTTGGCAGATCGAACACGTGCGATTGTCAGATGGGCAGAAAACTTTCTTTTTTCTTTTTTAAATCCTATCTTGTGTAATTGCTCATCAATTTTCTGTGCAATGCTTTCCAGTTGCTCTCCTCGTTTGATGCCTAGCCATATAACTTTTATATAGTTTTGATTTGGAAAAACACCTGCTCCCTCCAACTTAATGTTAAACGGCTCGATATTCTGTACGGCATCATTTATTATCCCATCAATTTCCTCTATCAAGTCTTCATTAGTATCTCCTAGAAACTTAAGGGTGATATGAACATTTTCGGGTTCTACAAGTTTTATATTCGCCCCTGTACCCCTTATCTCTCTTTCAAACTCCAGTAATTTTGGAAAAGCATCAATATCTACAGCTATGAATCCTCTAAATTGTGACATTTTGCCCACTCAATGCTTTATGTTCCTAATGTTCTGCCCATATAAAACATATGTTACTTCTGCCATGTAGCTACGTATACCGGCAGTTTTGCCCTCTTCGATAACGAATGTCAAACAACCTTTATATCCCAATATTTAGAAAAACTGTTGTTGTGAGTGAGCAAAAAATGAGGAACACTGATTTTAAAAAACGAGTCAGGGGATACATAGAGTTAATCCGTCCATTTACATTACTTGCACCGATCATTGTATCAATGTGTATAATGGTTGCAAGTTTCTTTTATTCTGGAAAAACAGGCAACATCACTATGCTGTTGTGGAGTACAATCCTTCCTGCAAGTTTTACCCTTGCTGTATTAAATGCAGCATCAAATGCATTAAATCAGGCTGCCGATGTCAAAACTGATAATATATCTAAGTCATACCGACCGTTGCCTAGAGGATTAGTGTCTATAGGTCAGGCCAAAACACTATCTGCTGTTTTGTATCTCTTGGCATTTTACATGTCTACAACTATTAACATTATGTTTACTATCTTTGTCCTTTCGATAGCAGCATTCACAGTAACCTACTCAATCCCTCCTAGACTGAAGGACTTTTTGTTCTTCAATCAGATGTGGGTTGCAATTCCTAGAGGCTTGTTAGGTGTATTGGCATCATGGAGTGTTTTTGCAAACTCGCTACAACCAGTACCTGTAGCAATTGGGCTCATAGCTATGTTCTTTTTGATCGGTGGTTCCATTACTAAAGATATAACAGACAGCGATGCTGATAAAAAAACGGGTACTCGCACCTTAGTTAATACATTTGGAGTTAAAAAAGCGGCTTTAATGGCTTTGCCATTTATGTTTTTCCCATTCGTTATGATTCCTGTTTTAATTGATAATGGCATATTGGATTCATATCTATGGCTGCTAACATTTTTAGCAGTGCCTGGCTATTTTATATTTTATTTGATGATCCGAGACGATAAAAAAAGTAAGTTTTTGGAAAATACTTCCGCATGGACATTAATGTATGTAACCTATTTTTTATTTGCGTTTAGTTTTTCAGTTCTTACAATCATAGGTTCAGTTATTTCGTGATTTGAATAAGATTTAATATTGATGTTTTGCTTGATACGGTTCTCCATTGGATGTGTTAATAACAGTTATGAAAAATAAATTGTAATAAATTTTTGGGAAAAATATAAGGCCTGTAAAATGTTTACATGTTTCGGTGAGAGTATGGGAATGGAGGAGGAGGATTTACAGATCAATAAGATTGAATTTGAACTAAATAGAAAAACCCTACTATTGATTCTTGTAGTTATAGGGCTCAGTATAATAATATCCGGATGTTTATCGCATACATTTTCGGATTCCTTTATTACAATTTTGTGCAGCTTGGTAATTGGAGCCACCATTGGAGTTTTACTTAACTACTTTATACTAAGTTCACATGAAATCTTTAAAAAGATAAATATTGAAACATCGAGAAAAGGAGACACAGGAGAAATTCATACAGTAATGAAAATGGAATAAACAATACTTTTTCACTATCCGCCACTAATCATATGAATAACATCAATTTTGGAATTATTGGGAACTATTGCGTTTGAAAAATCTGATCTGGGGATAACTTGATTATTAATTTTTACAACGACAAGGGGAAAGGTGTATTTCATTCTTCTAAGCAACTGTTTGATAGTTTCATTTTCTGCCCAGTCGATCTTTCTACCGTTTACCTCAATACTCACTTATCCTCACCCAATATGATCTCAAGTGCCAAATTTGCCTCCCAGTTTGCTATGAGACAAACACGTGGTGCCATAAGTATATCATTTTCACTTGAAGGGGCATGCTCGTCGTAGCACATATATAGTTTTCCTAAACGTTTTGTAATAATTCTATCAGAATGCCCGTAACCGGTGACCCCAGATGCAGCAACAACAGGTTTTTCAGGAAGATTTGATAATATTTCTTCAATAAACTCCGTTTTTGTAGTAGCATTATCTAGTGCTTCTATCACGACGTCAACATCCTTGAATGTCTCATCCATTGAACCTTTTTTCAATTTTAGGTTATAAGTTTCAACTTTAACATTTGAATCAATTCTACTTATGTTTTCTTTTATTGCATCTACCTTTGTTTTACCAATTTGATCCAAAAAATAATACTGTCTGTCTAAATTGCTTTCCTCAACTTTGTCGAAATCAACGAGTATTAACCGTCCAATTCCGGCACGAGCAAGGGTAACTGCTGCATTGGAGCCAAGACCGCCAACCCCTGCTATTCCAACACTTGCATTTCTAAGTTTTTTCTTTACCTTGTAAAATTTAGCTCTGTTCATATAGATGGTATTTCCTTTTTTGTAGCCTGCTTTTGTCAGTTCAATGAGAATCATCTATTTCGTCTTAATATTTTTGGAGGTTTTCAACAATAACAAAAATAACCCATCTTTACTACTGAACTTCATGATAATTGGACAATGAATCGATAGCCTGATTTATCGTGCAACAGTTTTGATTCAATCATTTATTCTTTGCATCATCATGCCGAAGCTCAGTAATGGGGATGGATAAGGGACGATGATGTTTAAAACTGTCTCATTCATATGGTATAATACGTTGTCACTACAATTTTCGATGGTTGTTTTCAGGTGCATACCTACCTGCAAAAAAACTATTTAAAGTTCCTTGTGTTTTCCTGATTTAGAAGGAATTGAGTGCTGGTGGTTTTTAAGTGCATCCCATCCTATTTCCTATTGCCAGCACTCCTTCATCTATGGAGTGTAATACATTATTTTTTAATATCTCAATGTGAAAGTGATTAACATGATTTATGGGTTAAATTATTCTGGGAGGAATACATTTTGGTTTTGATGGTTAACTTCTTCAAAGCTTATTCTAATCCCAACAAATATGCCGAGGATTTACCAAGTGAGAAGATACTTGCGGATTTAAAAGTTGATATTGAAGGTGTAAATAGAATTAGAAATAAAATTGACTCGGGAGAGATGATAAAAGCAATTGTCGTCGTTAAACATCCAAAAAAGGATTATTATGCTGTTTTGGATGGCCATCACCGATTTTGGGCACAAAAGGCGCTAGGTTATACAACTATTAAATGTGCAGTTGTCGAAGATTTTTTCGGCCTAGGGTTTCATATGACAAAAAATGGAATATTTCAACCCGATCCAAGATTTACAAGGTATGTTAGGATACCGCTAAAAAGATTTTATTCGTATATAACTGAATTTATAAAAGATCCGGAAAATTCTTTAAAGAAAATCGATAGCAAACTTTTCCAAAAAGATGATTTTTAATTATCTTTGTCTAAGCATTAATAATGGGTTAGACCTTCTTCAACCTGAATTCACCATTGCCCATTGGTTCAATGCCTGTGCTGTTCCTGGCTCATATTGTAGAGATCACACAGTTGATTTGGCAACATGATTATCAAACTGCCATTTGCATCTCTCAATTTACGCTCCATATAAAAACCATGCAGGAAATATATATAACTTAATATTTTAATCTACATGCAGAAGGTACATGTTAATTTGCCATCTGTAAAAAATTAAGAAAGGACATCAATCCCATTTTTCCCAATAGTGCAGATCATTGCTTGGTGGTTTTTCTTCTTTACCGTATTTTCCGTTCCATGTATTCAAACCCGCTTTTTCATCCTTATCAATTTTTTCCTGAAGCATTTTTACCATCTTTGGATCATCCATTCCAAGTTGTCTCATCTTCTGAGGTGTCGGGACACCATTTGGAGTCCATCCGCGACGGTAGTATACGGCATCGGCAAGTTTTTGATACTGGTTTTGCCGGTAATCATAAAGAATCTTCATTTTTTTCTTAATATCCATTTCTTCGATTTCATCTTCTGCATGTCCTAATTGTTCCACTAGCTGTTTGTCGTACCGTTCTTTTCTGGAGTTGTACTCCACTTCTGTTACTGGTCCCATTGAACGGTATGGTATCCAATCGTCTTTTCTTCGCCCCCTTCCAAGCCATACGTTCATTGCACGCTGCCAGTTATAACACCGTTCACTTTGTAGGATTAATTCTTCTTTGTCAACATTCCAACCAGTTACAGCGTTTTGATACTCAACATAATTTTGAACATGTTCTGGGACTTTTGATGGATCATCTGTTTCTGCGTTATTTGCAGGTTCTATATCATTCCATGGTAATTTGCAAAGTCCATTGAGCCCAAACCAGGTTCTCCACATGGGAAAATAATGCAGTGCTTCTGCCTTGTCCCCAAATGTTGGTATTGCATTATTTACCATATCCATGAAAATTAGCCATGCCTCATCATGCTGAGGTCCTTTTAGAGTAAGGCCATATCCCCCCTGCATAGCAAGTGATTCCTTTGTTACATATTCTGAATATTCAAGTCCCTTGCTTTCCATTCCACAATCATTGATGAGTTGTTTGTCTCCCCATTCTTTCTGGATAAGCCAATCCTTTACTCTTTTTACGCCTTTTCCTGCAATCTTTGTAAATTCTCCATTATCTCCTCTGGCTATCCTGTGCATGAGTTCCAAGGCAGCCTTTGCATTACCAAAACACAATTCAAGACCATCGCATCTTTCTTTGTTTAAAATGCCGTATTCGTACATCTCCATGTAAAATGCAATTGAAGTTCCTGTGGATATTGTATCAAGACCATATGTATCGCAGTAGAAATTAAACTCAAGAATCCATAATGGATCCCAAATACTCATGTTTGCTCCACAACCCACTGTTTCATATTCCGGGCCATCAACAGTGACCTTTTGTCCCTTATATGGACCAGTCATAACCGTGAATCCATCAACCGTTTTTGCACAAGCCATGGTACATCCATGCCAACATCCATCTGGAATAATTTTAGTAAAAAGTTTGTAGAATTCTGGAGAATATATCTTTGAAGCTTTTGGAAAACTCCCAAACCGGTAATTTTCCGTTGGAAGCAAGTCATATTCATCCATTATCTCAACAAGATGTACTGTTCCCACTGAGCGCATGTTGCACTGATGTCTGTCAAGATCTCTGATTTCTCTGTGAAGTTTTGTTCCAATCTTTGCAAGAGTTTCCGGGTCAGCAGGATTATTTGCAACCCCATCAAATTTCTCAACTTTTGCAACGATTGCTTTGATTTTTTTATCTCTCAGTACTGTTCCAAGCCCTCCACGCCCTGCTTGCTTCAAACGGGGAACTTTTCTTCTGATGTCGTAAAACGAAAAATTCAAACAGCCCCAATAACTGTTTTCAGCAGCAGTTCCTGCAGAGACAACCGAAATCTTCTGTCTTGATTTGTCATTATTTTCTGATGCATACATATGGGTAAGTTGCTCACTTATTAAATGGGAGTTTGTTTCCTCTTCTGGTGCAGTTTCAATCGAAATTTTTCCTTTTTCTCCATCGACAACAACTAAAACATCTTCCTTTGCTTTTCCCTGCATCTCAATTGCATCAAAGCCTGCAAATTTAAGATAAGGACCAAAAAATCCTCCCACATTGCTATCGCAGATAATGTCAGTTGATGGAGAGATAGTTACACAGAGTGATTTGCCTGAGCCTGGATACTGTGTAACTCCGCACAGAGGGCCAGTCGTAATAATAAGTTCATTTTCCTCGCTATCCCAACGAGTTGTTGGTTTAATTGAATCCCAAAGAAGTTTCAAGCCAAATCCACGGCCCCCGGTGAATTTCTTCTTCATGTTTTCTGTGACATTCTTTTCCTTAATCTCTCCAGTACTTAGGTTGACGTAGAGAGTTCGGTTTGCATATCCTTTCTGAATTTTCCCTTTTTTATACTTGTACTCTGCAAGAATTTTATGTGATGATTTGATTTTTTTAAAATCCCATTTGTGCTTGGTATTGCCAGTCTCATACTTTTCAATCGGAATTTGTCCCTCTGCCAATTTTAAGCCCCCTGTTTATAATATACTACTTCTTTAATATCATCAATCTTTACTTCAACTAGTTCTAACGCTTCTTCAGAACATGCACGTACACATGCACCGCAGGATATACATTTGAACGGTTCTATTCTTTCATCTGATTTTTTCATGCCTTCGATTGGGCAAAATCCAACGCATGCCTGACATCCAATGCAAGTGTTTTTGTCAAGTGTTACAATGCCTGTTTTCCGACGTGTTAATGCACCCACTGGACACATATCGATGCAAAGGCCACATTGGTTGCATACATTCATTTCGTATGAATCGCTCCTTTTTATAATGCGAATGGCCGATTTGTCACCGCCATCATCTGTTTTAAAATGAATTTGGGAGCATGCTTTTTCACATTCAAGGCAGCCATTGCATTTCTCAGCGTGAAATTTTAGGATTTTGACTGTTTCATTTTTGCCCATGCTATCTCTCTCAAAGTATCATGCACCAATCAAAGACACTGCATTAGTTATAACGATAACCCAACATAAGATGGAGACTGCAGCAGCTGTCGGATAGTATACTCTATCTTTGATGATATTAACGTCGAAATCTTTGAGAATAAGAACCACTGGCATTATCATTCCACCAATAAGTGCAGCCAACAAACCTCTGGAGAGTATTTGTGGTATAAATACAATAAGATTTTCAACATAGAAACCTGCAGATGCAACCAATGGTGTCAAAATTTGTGTAATGACGTATCCTCCAACATAACAAGAATATGCAGAGACGATCCCCATGCTTATTTTCATGGTATACGTTTTCAATTCTTTCAAATCTAAAGACATAGAATGCCAAATAAGTTCGAATAGCATTCCCTCGGCAGCAATTGCTATCGCAGAACAAATTACGCATCCACCAAATGGATTGAGCATCCGAAGTGTACCAGCGACCAACCCCATGCCTAGTTGCATTCCGCGCTGTTTATACATCATTCTGCTCATCATCATAAGACCAATGGCAAAGACACTAGTCATAAGTGCACCTGAGGGAAGACCTGCGTCATCCAACGCAGGGCCAATAATACATTCAGCGAATCCCCAAAGAGATCCAAATACGATTATTCCTGCAAATAGTTTCATTTTGTCCATTTTATATCACCTCAATTTTTACTATATTTTTAACTCTAAATGCTTTAGGAAGATCAGAGAAAACTGCCATCTTTTCATGTGTTAAAAGACCATTCTGCATGTCTTCCCAATCAACTGTTTTCTGATATCCATCTGCTCCAATCACAGTATATTTGTGGCAGTCAGGACATCTGATTCCTGTCTTTAGTACTAGATCGTCAAGTGCAATTCCTGAAAAATTCAACGAATCAAAGGATTGCGGTTCAGCAATAAAAAATAATTGATCTATCGTATATTGCTGTCCATTGATAGAAATAGTAGATTCATTAGCCTGAGTTGCATAGACATAAATAGATGAAACAGATCCGAGCAATAGAATTATTAGTGCAATTGCCGGTATGAATTTTTTCTTTCCCATAATCATCGGTGCACGGATACAGTAAACCCTATTTAAAAATTATGACTTGAGATATTTTATATGAAAAGTCCAATATAGTAAAAAATTAGGGTTACCACCATCTTCCTCTTTCCTGGTAAATTTTAATGAAATTCTCAATTGATCGGTCGTAGGTTTTTTCAATGTCATCTGGAAAGAAACATGCAGGAACTTCTCCTAGGTTCCAGTGATAGCTTAGACATTCACAGCACATACCTTTTCTATTACACGGATATGAACAGTTACAATTTGCTTTATTTTTTCCTATTTTGCATTCTGGCAATTTTCCGGCCTCTATTTTCCCCTATTGACTAACCTCATAAACTCTTCTTCGTTGATAATATTTAGTCCTAATTTTTCTGCTTTTTTATATTTGGAACCAGGTTTCTCCCCAACTACGACATAATCAATGTTTTTTCCAACAGATGATGATACGATACCTCCCATTTGTTTTACCAAATCAGAAGCATCAGGGCGAGAGATGTTTGACAACCCCCCAGTAAAAACAAATTTTTTGTTTTGTAAAGGCATTTTTTCCTTTTTACTTTCTTTTGTTCTAACGCCGATGTCTTTTAATCGTGTTATAAGATTGGCATTTTCTTCTGTTGCGAAAAACGTGCCAATTGCCTCTGCAGTTTTATTACCAAGACCATCGATTTCTTCTAATTCTTCTATTGGGGCTTTTGCTAGTTCATCAATAGATTGATATTGAGATGCAAGAAGTTGGGCAGCATACTTTCCTACATGACGAATGCCAAGGCCATAAATCAAACGAGAAAGATCTTGTTTTTTACTTTTTTCGATAGAATCAATAAGATTTTGTGCAGATTTGTCTTTAAATCCTTCAATTGAGAGAATGTCTTCCTTTGTAAGAAAATACAAATCAGCGACATTGTCAATCAACTCCTTTTCAAGAAGTTTATCAATTGTTGATTCACCAAGATGATCGATGTCCATAGCGTCTCTTGAAGCATAGTATTTCACGCGCCATTTCAAACGAGCAGGGCAATATTTATTTGGGCATCTTACAGCGACTTCTCCCTCTCTTCTAGTAACTTCTGTATTGCATACTGGACACCTTTTTGGAATATTTTTCTGTTTTTCTTTGCCCGTTCTTTTTTCCCTTATACTCTTTACAACCTGGGGGATGACATCACCACTGCGCTCCACAAGCACCCAATCGTTGATACGGATGTCTTTTCGCTTAAGTTCGTCAAAATTATGTAGTGTTGCACGTGACACAGTTACACCTCCAACCTTTACAGGTTCTAAGATGGCTACAGGTGTAAGAACCCCAGTCCTTCCAACCTGAATATCAATATCGTTAAGTCGTGTGGTGGATTGTTTCGCTGCAAATTTGTAGGATATTGCCCACCGGGGATGTTTTGATGTTTCGCCTAGTTGTTTTTGTTTTGCAAGAGAATTGACTTTGATGACAACACCATCAATTTCATAGTCTAGATAGTCGCGTTTCCTTTCAAGGTCTCTGCAATACTTCAAAATTTCCTCGACATTTCCCACTTTTTTTATCAATGAGTTCACTCGGAATCCTGCCTTTTTTAGAGCACCCATCGATTTTTCATGAGTGTGAAATCCCCTATTTGAATGAGATATGAAATAGACAAATGTATCCAGCGGCCGTGAGTCTGCAATCTTTGGATCAAGTTGCCTTACGGATCCCGCAGCTGCATTACGAGGATTGGCAAATACAGTTTCGCCTTTTTTTTCTTGCAATCTATTAAGTTTTTTAAAACCCTTTAAGGGCATATAGACCTCGCCACGAACCTCTACATCCTTCAATTCATTTCCCATAAGGTGCAATGGTATGCTATGTATCGTCTTCAGATTGGAAGTTATGTCATCCCCCCTCCTTCCGTCGCCTCTAGTTGCACCTCTAGCTAGGATGCCATTTTCATATAATAGAGCAACACCAATGCCATCAATTTTCGGTTCAACGACATATTCAACTTCACCTACATTTTTTTTAACTCTCTCGTCAAACTCCTTGAGTTCATCAGAATTATACGTATTGGCTAATGACAACATTGCTGATTTGTGTTCTACTGTTGTAAATGAATCAAGAGGTTCACCGCCCACTCTTTGAGTTGGGGAATCAGAAGTGATTAATTCAGGAAATTTGGATTCTAGTTTTTCCAGTTTTTTCAATAAATGATCGAATTCGTAATCAGAGATTACCGGATTGTTTTCCACGTAATACTTGTAATTATGGTGGTTTATCTCTTCTCGAAGCTTTTTCATCTCATTTTCTGCTTCTTTTTTATTCATCTCATTAATCACATCCAATTATTTTTACAAGATTTTTCAGAGAATTCGTGTTAAGAATATCATTTTTATTTAACCATCCGCGGCGAGCGGTTGCAATACCAAACTGCATAAATGGTAGGTTATTGACATTGTGTGAGTCTGTTCCAATGACAAATTTCACCCCGTGCTCCTTTGCAAATTTTGCATTTGCATCGTTAAGGTCAAGGCGATCGGGAAATGAATTAATCTCCAAATAGGTATCAGTGCCTACTGCAGCATCAAAAATTTTGCCCATGTCAAGTTCAAAAGGTTCTCTTCTCCCAATTATTCGGCAGGTTGGATGAGCTAGGAAATCTACATGTCTATTTTCCATGCCTTTTATAATTCTTTCAGTTGCCTCCTTTTTACTCATTTTAAATGAAGTATGGATGCCTATACCTACAAAATCAAATTTTTTGAGAATGCGGTCGCCGTAATCTAATGATCCATCAGATTTAATGTCACATTCTGTACCGCACAAAATCCTAAAATCTGATAGTTTTTTGTTTAGGTTATCAATTTCCTTGATTTTTTTATCGATTCTTTCCTCTGTAAGCCCACGTGCAATTTTCAATGATTGAGAATGATCAGTAATCCCAACATATTCATAGCCTAATATCTGGGCTTTGGCCACGATGTCTTCTATAGAATCGGCACCATCGCTCCACCTAGAGTGGACATGAAGATCGCCCTTGATATCACCGTACTTTACTATATCTGGCAGTTCGCCTTTTAACGCAGTTTCTATTTCGCCACGATTTTCCCGTAATTCCGGCTCCACATATCCAAGATCAAGTTTATTGTAGATATCCTTTTCAGTTCTACCAACTATGTATCCGCCAGTTTTTTTATCGAAAAGACCGTACTCATTTAGTTTCATACCTTTTTTGATTGCAATGCTGCGCATTTTTACGTTATGTTCTTTCGATCCCGTGAAATACTGAAGTGCTGCGCCAAAGTTTCTCTCTTCAACAACGCGAAGATCTACTTGAAGATCATCATTTAATAAAACACTGGTTTTGGTACTTCCCTTCAATAACACACGCTGAACATCGTGATATTTCACAAAATAGTCCATAACCTCATCAGGGGCGTCTGAAGAAGCAAGAATGTCTAAATCGCCGATGGTTTCCCTCATCCTACGAAGACTACCTGCGATACTAATCTTTTCTATTTTTTTACATTTTCTGAGATATTCAAGGTAATTATTTCCATATTCATATGCAACATTGAGGAGAACACGCCCACTGGTCTTTTCTCTAAGGGTTATTCCGCGAAGAATGTTTTTCTCAGTTATTTCTCCAAAACCTTCAAGATTCCTAAGTTTACCCTTGCTACATGCCTCTTTAAGATCACTAATGTTCGAAATCGAAAGATTCCTGTATAATGCAGACACTTTTTTTGGGCCCAAGCCAAGAATCTCTAATAAATCAATAACTCCTTCTGGTGTCTCTTTTTTTAATTTCTCATAATACTCCAATCTATCGGTTTCTACAATCTCCTTTATCTTTTTAGCAAGTGACTCTCCAATTCCTGGAATCAATTGAAGGCGCTTTTCTTTTGAAACAATTTCAATATTTTCATCAAGTGTCTCTATTGTTTGTGCGGCCTTGCGATATGCCCTTGTTTTGAAAAATGTCTCTCCATTTACATCAAGTAAATCTGCAATCCTGTAGAATATGTCTGCCACAAGCTTATTTTTCATAGATATGTCTCTCTAATTTTCTAGATAGATGGCAATTTTCACCTCATCCTCATCTTTCAAATCTAGTTTTTCCCTTAAACAGAGTGGAGATATAAACTCTAAAATATTTGAGTAATGGCTACGCAACGGTAGAATTATTGCACCATCAGTATTTTCTATAGTTGCACGAAAGCATCTGGCACCACCAAATGTACGGTTGTTATTTTCAAATTCATCAATTATTATTGCATTGTATTTTTTTAAAAGTCGTATCTTGTTTCTCTCAATGTGTTTTATTTCAACATTGAGAGTGCCAGGATATGGTACAAAATCTAGTTTCTCTTTAAATTGATTGATATATCCCTCTTGCCCAGTGTAATACTTACCCTCGCCCATGCCAGATATGACTTTTCCAGCAAGATAAACCCTATCTGTTACCTCAAAGATTTGTTGGTACTGCAGGTGTTCTTCATGTAAAACATCTTTGCCCATATTGGTCATTTGTATGAGTTGTTTTTTTATGCCCAACTCTCTAGTTATCATTTCCATCTCATCCAACTCAAGTAAATATCTAGATGCCGTCTGCTGGCTGGTGCCTAGATTATTTGCCACTTCAAGAGAAGAAACTTCTATCCTATCTTTAATTGCTCCCAATAGTGCAAGCTCCTTGAGCATTTGCAAAAGATAAGGTTTCATAATTTCATCTTTCTCCACTATCCTCTAATACTTGTCGCTAGTTTTTTTCCCTCTTCGGTAAGAATATACCTCTCACCCTTTTTCTCCAATATGCCCCCCTTTATAAAATCATCTGCAACTCTAGTTACTACCCTATGTATCATACGATGTTTCTTGGCAATTCTGTTAATGTCTGTTTCACCGGATGCAAGCTCGTCAAATATGGCTCTTCTAAATTTATTTGAAAGTATAAATCCCTCGTCCATGATCTATCTACCAATATCTTAATTTACAGGTATCACATAAAGCTTTTCAATTATCATGTTAAAAAAAATGCCACTTGTATTGTCTGCAGATGACCTATTGGAGCGGGCCTTCAGGAAAGCCAAGAAGAAGCAAATAACTGATAGAAATGCTCTATATAAAAAAAAGAAAACTATTATTGCAAGAACAGAATCCTTTGCAACAACTGTCATTTCAACCTTGGAGAAATATGTGAAGGAATTTCCATCAATCGATGGTCTTCCATTATTCTATCAGGAATTAATAGATATTAAAATTGATGTAAATAAGCTACGGAAATCTCTTGGTGCAGTTGATTGGGCAAGAAAAACTTGTAATATGATTTATTCAAAGCAAGCAAGATCGTTGAAAAAATCTGGAAAACTTGATTTTTTAAAACAGAAACAAAAGGAAATATATGGTCGAATTTCAAGTGTGGTAAAACAGATAGATAATGAATTGAAACTACTTGCGAATGCTCAAAATATCATCAAAAAATTTCCTGAGGTTTGCGATATCCCTACTATTGTAATTGCAGGTTATCCTAATGTAGGAAAGTCCTCTCTTTTGAAATGCTTATCAAAAGCAAGACCAGAAATTGCTCAGTATCCATTTACAACAAAAGAAATTCATGTTGGGCATATTGAAAAAGAGGAAAAGTACATTTTAAAACGTTTTCAGGTAATTGATACGCCGGGATTATTGGATAGGCCTCTTTCTGAAAAAAATGAAATTGAAAAACAGGCTATTGCAGCTCTTACTCATCTTGCCGATATGATACTTTTTGTTGTGGATAGTTCTGAAACATGTGGTTATCCTTTAGAAGATCAAAAACAATTATTATCTCAGATGGAAAAAATGTTTAGCACTTCTAGTATCGTATTGGTCGAAAATAAGGTAGATTTTAAAAGAACAGATTCGTCCAATCTTAAAATCTCTTGTGAAACAGGCGAAGGTATAGATATTCTCCTGGAGAAAATCTTTTCATATTTTAAATCAGAAGATACTGATCAATAAAAGGGGAAAAGAAGGGTTATGTCTTTTTCTTCTTTATCTTTGTTAAGATAATGGTAGAGACTATTATGAGGATAATTGTGAAGATGATCATGGTAATTACTGGAAGTGTTGGAAATAGAGTTACACTTACAGATTTCACAGCTGATTCGTGATATTGATTTGCTGTATCCCATGCCTTTGTTTTGAATTCATAATGTCCATTTCCCTTTTCTGCAGCGAAATTCCATTCAAATGGAGAAGCATTGAGGGAATCTTCATACTGTGTCCAGTTACTCCACGTTCTGTTGTCAGATGAATACCTGTACCATAATTGTACCTCTGTAACATTGCTTTCGTTAACATCTACTGCTATATTGTAAACGTTGCCCCAGTGCCACTCGTAAAAGTCGGACAGATCTGGATCATATGGAGTCTCGATGACATCTACTTCAAGATTCTTTATGATTTTCATTGCTTCGCTGTCTGATGAGGTTTTGTATTGATTTCCAAGAGAATCAGTTAATCTGAAGTATATGTAATAATCTACATCCTCGAGCATGTAGTCCCGGTCATCCTGTGTAAGATTCCATTCTCCGGTGTAGCTTTTACCATTTATGTCTTCATCGTTAATTTTCGTCCATTCATTATATCCATCAAAGCTCAGTCTGTATTCGACGCTTTTGAGTTTATAGTCGTCTTTAAATTCAATGGAGAACTCAGGTATAGTGTCATTTGTAAATTGATATTCATTCTCAAAAATTGGTTTATATGGGTCATTTGGATCAAAAATGAATGACACATCTCCTTGGGATGGGTAATCTTCCACGTTGCTTGTATTATCTGTAGCAATTGTGCATAATTCATACTCTCCACCATCGTCACGGCCAATCGAAAATCCCCAAGTGTATGGAGCGACATTATCTGTAGGGTTGAAGATAGACCATTCACTGTTGCCTGAAGTCTGATAATAAAGTTCTACATATTTGACACCACTTATATCGTCTTCTGCTGTTGCGTTGATTGTAACTGGAGTTGTATTGCATGGATTCGGAATGGTTGCAGTGTTTGTTATCCATGAAGATGGCTTTTCCGCATCTGTTTTAAATTCAATCCATTTGGAATAATTTCCATTTCCAGCCATATCTTCAATATAGAATCTTATTTGCTGAAGTTCAGTAATATTTTCACTGAAATCTAATTTTGATATGTCGGCAGTTATGGTTGCATTTGATGTTGTCCCATTGGTGCCACTGCATTGAGTAGCTTCTGTGTAGGTTTTTGTACCAGATTGATCTTTGTATTCTAACGTATATTCTGCAGATTTGATGTTCAGGCCGGTTATATTTCCTTCAGTTCCCTTATCTTGCGCATCTATTGTGCATATTGGTGTGTTTGTAGAAATCCAGCCATCTTTTGGAGTGAAACTGTCGTTATAGAAAATAGGTTTTCCAACATCAGGATATTCAATGTGTGAAAAATCGTGCCATTCTGATTGGCTTTCATTTTCGCCTGTGCCTATATCTTTTATGCTAAATCGTATTTTCCAGTATTGAGTTATATTTTCAGTGAAGTCTAAATAAGATATGTTTGCAGTTATTGTTTCTCTTTCCTTCGAACCATTAATGCCACTACAGTTTGCAGTCAGCCAATCTGTTGTATATTTTCCTGATTGATTTTCATATTCGAATTTATATTTTGCAGAAGTGTTCCATAAACCAATATATTCATTTTGCACATCAATAGTGCATATTGGTGGTATATCTGTGGAGGTGAAACTATTCTCGTAAAATACAGTTTCATATGATGGTTCGCCGGCTTTTTTAAAAGTTACCGACCACTCATATAATGTTGCTTCACCATTTGTATTTGCAGCAAAGTCTGCACGTAATCGTATGGTATCGTGATTGTTTAATTTGGTGGTGGAAATATTTGAACCATCATCAATATTATCTAGCAATTCATTCTTTCCCTCATCAAGTATGCTAAAGTCAATGTTTCCATTTGATGTTTCATGGAATTTGTCCCAAACGTAGTCATCCGTAGAGTCTGGTAATCTAATTGGGATTGAAACAATATTTCCAGTAATTTGCTCTCCCTCAGCTCCCTGTAATTCTCCTCTACTGAATAACATTCCATTTTCTGAGGTATAGTATATCAGACCATCAACGACTACTGGCGATGATAGCATGGCCGAGTTCTGATAGGTATCTTTATTCCATGCTGTAGAACCATCTGATGCATCAATTGCATATAGTATGCCATCTGGCGTCCCAATGTATATTAGACCATCTGCGTAGGCAGGTGATGAGGTCAATAGATATGCTGAGGTCAAGGGTTTTGTATATATCTTTTCACTCCAACTCTCTTCCCCATTTCCAGTATCTAAAGCATAGAGGGTACCATCAGAGGATGCTACAAACAGAACATCGTTATAAATCGTAGGAGTGCTGCAAGCAGATAACTTGTATTTGTCAGGTATGCTATCTCCTATAGAGACGTTCCATACCTCTGCTCCATCGTTCAAATTCAATGCAACAACTTTTGTATATGCAGTAAATGAAACGGTGCCTGGCTCTTTGGCAACGACAAAAACTTTCCCTTCATAAATTACTGGTGATGCTCTACCTATTGGGCCAACGTTTTTGCTCCATATCTGTTCTCCGCTATTTGCATCTATAGCAAATAGGCTATTGCCATTTATCCTTTCACAGCATACTATTACTATATTTTCATATACTGCCGGACTAGAGAAACTTCCAGCGGGTAAGTCAAATTCCCATTCAAGATTGCCATTAGAATCAAGAGCAATTAATTTATTGTTGCCTATGCTAAAATTGAAATATTTCCAGATTGAATTCCATATTGAAGAATCGCCACTCCAGGAACTTAAAAAAATCTTATTGTTTGATACGGTAGGTGACGCAGAATAACATATGTATGGATTGTCGGAGTTGATGTCACTATATTCAAATATCCAGGTTGGGTTTTCTGATAGAGTATTTGTGTCAAATGCATACACTTTATTTTCCACTTTTCCATCATCTGCTGTGGTTCCTGTTGCTATAATGACATTATCATTTGAAACTGCTGGAGAATTTTCTAAGGCATTCTCTGGGACATCAATTTGGGCAACTGTTGTAGTAAGTGAGCCTTCGTTTCCTGGAGAAACGGTTGCATCATATGCATATAGTTTACTGCCATCTAAAGAAGCAATGTATAGGATCCCTTCTTTAATCACTGGATTTCGATATCCACTCCCGGATTTGGTAGTTGAGTACCAATATATGTCATGGTTATCAGCATCAGGCCCGTATCCATCGGAGGACCGTGTATTGGCAGAATTCTGTCCAAACATGGGCCAATCATTAATTGAGAGTATCACACTTGCATCTCCATTTGCGATGGACATGTTGTGTTTTTCGTCCACTCTAAGTGAAAAATTGAACAAATCTCTCCACATTTTATCTTGTGTTTGCCAAGTTATGCCCCAGCTATTAATCTCCGGCGAGGCAGATAGATCATTGGTGGTCAAGTCTGCTTTGATTTTAATTTTGTATTCTGCAGGTATGGATTCCAGAAACACTGGTGGAGAGGAGAATCCTTCTTCATTTCCATTTAGATATGTTTCCTCGACTAAATTGTCGTAATCGGTACCATTTTCATATAAAATGTGATATTTTATCGATGTGCCACTTTCCTCATAATCTTCCCATGTTAGAAGTCCCCATCTTGAGATGTTTTGAGGAGCGATGGGTGCTGAAATTGCAGTTCCAGTTGGAGCATTGCCTTGACCATAAGCAGTGACTTTTACATAATCTGTGTATAACGAACATTTTTTTCCGAAATCAGGAGTTACAATAATGCAAAGATCCACATAGTTATCCTCGCTGATAAATAAATCCCCGGTGAAGTTCTGTTGTAGTTCAATAGTTGTTGCGTTAGAAGTGGATGCTTTTGTTTCTTCCCACATTCCAAGAGTGCCAAGTGGTTGCCAATAATACATTGTGATTTTTTGGTCATTTTCAGCCTTTCCACACCAATATAGATTTAGTTGTGTTGTAGAATTTACATCTTGGTTTATTTTGAGCCTAAAATGATGAACTATTTTTAAAGGGGAAGATGCTGCGAATCCTTCTAAAGGATACATAATTCCATCTTTACTTTTTATAGCGTTATAATCGAGTTCCTCACTCAACTCATTTTCAAATAGTGGAACGTGTGAGCCAGGTGGAAAAAATAGGATGAAATAAGGAGTTTCATAACTGTAAGCCTTGTTTTCGGATTGTTCCGACCAAGTAGAAAAATCATATGTTTGGTTGCTGGATCCATGTGTGTCCAAGATTATTTTTCCATTTCCAGAGGATAGTTCACAATTCGTAAGATTTACATTTACACCATCTTCAAATGTATCAAGGAAGTATACTCCGTCGTCCTCGTCGATTTGAGCATCCAGTGAAAAACCGATATTCAAAAAACTTGATACTAAAAGTAATGAAAGAGCAATTCCTAAAATGAGCAGTCTATTATATGAATGGCTTTTATTCATATATTCATCTCCTTTTATACTTCTCCTCTCGATTTATATTGTGATTACTTAAATATTTTTGGGTTTCGCCAGATTCTATACGCTCTGCTGGCATCCCTACTTTCATGTGTCTAACTTAAGCAACCTCTCTAGTATTAAGATATGTTATATATATTCTGCTTAATAAGTTTGGTTACTTCCTTAAGATACAATCAAAGATCATTAAAAAATTATGTAACGATTATCTGAATGTCCATGACGTTTGTACCTGTTGGGCCAGTTATGAATAAGTCACCCAACGTGTTAAAAAACTCATATGAGTTGTTATCCATCAAGTATCTATCTGGATCAAGATTCCTTTTACGAGCTCTTTTTAATGAAAAACCATCAGCGATAGCTCCAGCAGCATCACTTTTTCCATCAATACCGTCAGTTGCAAAAGATGCAAATACAGTGTCTTTACCGTCTAGGTTTTTAATGCTCCCTAAAACCATCTCCTGATTCCTACCGCCTTTCCCGTTTCCCCTTATTGTAACAGTGGTTTCTCCTCCAGAAATAAAAAATTTTTTCCTATCACTTTCACCGGTCTTTTCAACTAGATATGTGCCAACATCTTTTGCTTCGCCTGTCAAGTATGTAGTAAGCAGTACAGGTTCATATCCAAGTTCTTTTGCCTTAATCCCTGCTGCGTTGCATGCAATCTCGTTGTTTGCAACAATAAAATTATGCACATTTTCAAAAACGGGGTCGCAATTCTTCGGCGTTTCGGGAATGTCTCCACGGATTCCACTTTTTATAGTTCTTCTGGCTTCTGAAGGCAACTTTTCCCATAGTATGTATTTGAATAGGATATCTTGAGCATCGTTATATGTGGTGGAGTCAGGATATGTTGGCCCAGAGGCAATAAATCCCATAGGGTCATTGACTATATCAGAAACAATAAGAGAAACTACCCTACATTTTGCATGTCTGACAAGTTGTCCTCCCTTCACAAATGAAAGATGTTTTCTTATGGTATTAATCTCATTTATGTCAGCACCGGATTTCAACAGCAAATCGGTGGTTTGTTGCATGCCCTTTAGACTTATTCTTGGTTTGCATAATAGTGCAGATCCTCCACCTGATATCAATACGATTAAAAGGTCTTTTTTTCCGCATTCCTTAACAATCTCTATAATTTTCTCTGCACTATTTATGCTATTTTGATTGGGTATTGGATGGCCACCAACAAAAGTAGTTATACAATTATTATGAACACTGTTATCTGGATCATTTGTTACAACAACCCCTCTTTTGATGTTTATCGAATCGCAGGCGGCCTGAGCCATTCCTACACTAGCTTTTCCAAATCCTACCAAATATACATTTTCAAAATTGGAACTATCTATTTCTCCATCCTCTAAAACAATTTTTCCCCCGTTAAATCTTGATTTAACTGCTTTATAGGGATCAACTGCATCTAGAGCAGAAGTCAGGATATCAAGAATATCTTCTCTAATCTTTTTTAATTTGGGAGTTTGACCATTCTCGATGATTTGCATCCGGTTTTTAAACAACATATTCACTTTTTAGAAAAACATGAATTATTTTCCAAACTGTAATTGTTTCATAAGATTCTTTCTCATTTTGCGATTCCCTGAAAGACCTTTCATCATACGTTTTGTCATATTGTAGTATTTCAGCAGTTCTTTTACCTCCCTGTTTTCGACGCCCGCTCCACGTGCAATACGTTTAATGCGAGAAGCACGAACAACACTTGGATCATCCATCTCACTATCTGTCATGGAATCCATAATTATACGGAATCTTTGTAGCTTATTTTGAGTACCATCCATGTCGACGTTTTTTAGTTTACCTGAAAAATTGCCGGGCAGCATATCTGTTATCTTATTCAGTGGTCCCATGCCTGATAGCATATCCATTTGATCATACATGTCATGCAGGGTAAATTTACCAGACATCATTCGTCTAGCGGTTTTCTCTGCGTCCTTACCTTTTAGGCTTTCTTCAGCTTTTTCGAGCAAGGATTTTATATCTCCCATTCCAAGTAAACGGGATATAAACCTTGCAGGATCAAAAGATTCAAAATCACTAGTGTGCTCACCGGTACCGATAAAGATAATAGGGGCGCCTACTTCAGCTGCAGCACTTAGAGCACCTCCACCTTTGGCAGTACCGTCTAGCTTGGTAAGAACAATACCTGTGATATCTACTGTGTCATTGAATGCTTTTGCCTGGGAGCCGGCCTGTTGGCCAACGGCAGCATCCATAACAAGAAGTTTTTCATCAGGATTAATTGCCTTGAAAATATCCTTCATTTCTTGGATAAGATCGTCTTCTAATTTATGCCTTCCAGATGTATCTACAATTATAACATCGCTACTTCTTTTGAATTTTTTAACACCTTCTTTTACAACTTTAACTGCATTTTTTCCTTTTTTATCTCCATAAAACGGAACTTCTACCTGTCCTGCTATCTGTTCTAACTGTTCATAGGCTGCAGGTCTATGTACATCCCCTGCGATAACGGCTGGTCTTAAACCCTTCTTTTTAAAATATGTTGCTAGCTTTCCGCATGAGGTCGTCTTCCCCATGCCGTAGAGGCCGGTCATCATAATTATTTGTTTTTTAACAGGCAATTCTCTAGAGCCGCCAAGTATGTTAACTAGCTCATCGTAGACAATATGGATTACATGCTCTTTACTGCTCATCCCTGCAGGAGGCCTCTCTTGTAGAGCACGTTTTTCAATCTTTTTTGAAAGCTCTAAAACAAGCTTAACATTAACATCTGCTTGTAAAAGCGCCCGTTGTATGTCTCTGACTACCTCTTTTATAAGTTTCGAATCTATGTGGACTGCGTTAGCTATTTTTTTTAATGTTCCTTTTAGGGAATCGCCTAAATCATCTAGTACCATTTTATCCTTAAAGTAGGAAATATGAAAGGAGGCATTAAAAGGTATCGCTGAATGATGTTTACATGTTTTTCTGTTTTTACCGCATGCAATATTGTGGTCACTAGTATTATGCAGTTGAGAATATTTTTTTGGCGACAGAATGATAAATTTACAAAAAGTATTTAGACATGAATGGTATTAAGTGAAAAAAATGGGGCATATGTTTTTTCCGTATTAGGGGAGATGCAATGGAACGTTATGATGAAAGAGCCATCAATAAACTGGAAGTAACGGCTGTTAAGATTAGAAAACATATTATTGAAATGTTGTATGAGGCAGGATCTGGGCACCCTGGTGGTTCATTATCTGCAGTAGATGCAATCGTTGCGTTGTATTTTGCCCATATGAATCATAATCCTAAAAAGCCGAGTGATCCAAATAGAGATCGTTTTATTCTAAGTAAAGGACATGCTGCACCTGCTCTTTATAGCGTTCTGGCAGAATCGGGATACTTTTCTGTTAAAGAGTTAAAAAATCTGAGGGATATCAACTGTATGTTGCAGGGTCATCCTGCTAGTTTATATACTCCAGGAATCGAGGCGTCTACAGGGTCTCTTGGGCATGGCCTTTCTTTTGCAAATGGTGTTGCCCTAGCAGGCAAGTTGGATGAAAAAAAGTACAATGTTTATGTTATGCTGGGCGACGGTGAAACAGATGAAGGACAGATTTGGGAGGCAGCATCATCTGCATCTAACTACAAACTTGACAATATGACTGCATTTATTGACAGAAATTTTTTACAGATTGATGGTAACACAGAAGAGGTGATGCGTTTAGAATCTGTTAGGGATAGATGGGCGTCCTTTGGATGGCATGTTATAGAAATAGATGGACATGATATGGCACAGATACTTGAGGCATTATATGAAGCAGATAACCACAAAGGGGCTCCTTCTCTTATCATACTGAACACTGTAAAAGGTAAAGGGGTTTCCTTTATGGAAAACAATGTTGATTTTCATGGCGTACCACCAAATAAGATGGAATACAATTTAGCAATAGAAGAGCTTAACGCATTACAGAAAAAACTGGAGGCATCGAATTGAGTAAAAAAGTACTGATGAATCCTAGAAATGCCTATGGGGAAAAACTTATAGAACTTGGCAAAAAGCATTCCAATCTCGTAGTGTTGGATGCAGATCTTTCGAAATCTACAAAAACTATAATGTTTGCAAAAAAATATCCTAAGAGATTTTTTGAGATGGGTATTGCAGAAGCAAATATGATATCTACTGCTGCGGGATTTGCGTCTTGTGGCAAAATAGCCTTTGCAAGTACGTTTGCTGTGTTTGCAACTGGCAGGGTATATGATCAAATCCGTATGGATGTTGCCTATTCACAGGCAAATGTGAAAATATTTGCTACACATGGTGGCATAAGTGTAGGAAAGGATGGGGCCAGTCATCAGATGATAGAGGATATTGCTCTTATGAGGGTGTTACCAAATATGACTGTTCTTGCACCAAGTGATGCCATTCAAACAGGAAAAATTGTGGAGCTCATGGCTGAAACTGAGGGGCCTATGTATGCAAGAGTCGGACGGGCAGATGCACCGGTCATATATGAAAAAGAATATGTAAAAAGTGTTGAGTTGGGCAAGGGAATAGTTGTTGAAGATGGCTCAGATATTACACTTATTGCCTGTGGAACTATGGTTGATCCTGCAATTGATGCACAAAAAAGACTTGCAAAACAAGGAATACATGCTCGCGTAATTGATATGCATACCATAAAGCCATTAGACAAAAAGCTAGTAATTAAATGTGCAAAAGAAACAGGTGCAATAATTACTGCAGAGGAACACTCAATTATTGGTGGGCTCGGAAGTGCCGTGGCAGAAACACTGGCAGAAAACAATCTATCAGTTAAGTTTAGAAGGATGGGAATAAAAGATGTATTCTGTGAGAGTGGAGATCCTAAAGACCTTCTTGAAAAATATGGCTTAAATGAAAATCATATTGTAAAAAACGTTAAAAACTTACTCAAGGACTAACGTAAAATAGTTATCGTAAGCACGTCTTTATCTTCTAAGTTATGATCTAGTCCTACTTTCTGACCAGGATATTTTGCAGATTTTCCCCAAACTTGTGCATATCTAAATTTCCTCTTGAAGTCCCTGTGAAGTTTCCTGCAAGCATCCTCTACTGTTTGCCCCCTATTTAAAATCAAAGGTTCGCCGTAATCTGGTTTTTTTCCAACAGGTTTCATATAGATGCGGATGAGATCTAGTTCAACGAAAACGGTTCTCTTTAGCTTATCAATTCCTATGTTTTTACTTGCCGATATGGATGTTACATTCCAACCTTTACTTTTTATGTCGTTTACTCTCTCTGTTAACTCATTTTTAGAGAGCAAATCCTTCTTGTTGATTATGACTACCGCTGAAACGTATATTCTGTTCTCAATGAAAGCATCAATCAGTTGATCTTCTGTGACGTCTTCTCTAATTATAAGATCTGCGTTTGTTACATATTCTGACGAAATTGATTTTATAGTTTTCTCACTCAAATGTGTAAGTTTTGTCGTAGAGTTGACTGTAATACCACCGTGCCCTGTTTTCCTTATAACTACGTCAGGCTTTTTTTGATTTAATCTAAGCCCAGCTTTATGTAACTCTTCTGTCATAAGTCTAAGATGATCCTTATGCTGCGCATCTACCATGAATAGTATGAGATCTACGTTTCTTACTGCTGAAAGTATCTCTCTACCACGTCCTTTTCCAATATATGCGCCAGTTATGAGGCCTGGTAAATCCAATACTTGTATGTTCGCTCCTTTGTATTTCATCATACCAGGTATGGCATCTAGAGTTGTGAAATCATATGTGCCAACCCTACTATCTGCATCTGTCAATTGATTCAAAAGAGTACTTTTACCAATGCTAGGAAATCCAATGAGCCCTACAGTTGCATCGCCTGATTTTTTTATAGCAAAACCTTTTCCCTTTGCACCCGCACTTTTTCTTTTATCCGATTCTTCTCTTAGTCTTGCAATTTTTGCTTTTAGTTTTCCAATATGGTGCTCAGTGGCCTTGTTTTTCTGAGTATTGAATATCTCTTCTTCGATATCCTTAACCTGTTTATCTATTGATGATGTATCCATAATCTGAAAAATCGATATGTACGAGGGTTTAATAAAAATAGCCTTTAATTCGTATTGTGTTTAATTCAAATAATTTTATGATAAATACTAATTTCTGAACTTGCTCAATAACCTGTGGTATCAACCCTTGCTTTTTCCAAGATTAGTGTAGATAATCTTGTCATGCTGTGTCGTTTGGAGAATATATCCTTTACATATTCCATGAAACTCACATTATGTTTTCTGCAAGTATCCATGATCGTCATCATGTTCTC
>Ga0208771_1000270_pt1 | contig 32536 bp, 35 predicted proteins | sample AntAceMetag02UKX_FD_184775 | JGI IMG/M metagenome (GOLD analysis project Ga0208771, IMG submission 184775) | Saline lake microbial communities from Ace Lake, Antarctica - Antarctic Ace Lake Metagenome 02UKX (SPAdes) (version 2) | ecosystem: Environmental > Aquatic > Non-marine Saline and... | reverse complement strand
CTTACAAGAATTACACTACCGGGCGCAGTATTTTTCGCATTTGTAGCTGTAATGCCTGAATTTATGTCTAAATGGGCTAATCTTCCATTCTATTTTGGAGGAACAGGTCTGATTATTATAGTCGGTGTAGCGCTGGATACTCTTCAGCAAATCGAATCTCATCTTGTAATGAGACACTACGAAGGTTTCATGAAAAAGGGAAGACTTCGTGGAAGAAGCCGTTAGTTCTTTATTTGAAAATAAAGTGAGATGAAGTAGCATGATAACGATCAAGAATAATAGTGAGATTGCCAAAATGCGTGAAAGTAATCACATTGTTGGATTGCTGCTTCACAAATTGGATGAAATCATCAAACCTGGTATAAGTACTTACGATATCAATAAATTTGCTGAAGAATTGATTCGGAATGAGGCGGGTAAACCGGCTTTTAAGGGATATTCTGTTCCTGGCTTACCTCCATTTCCGGCGGCTGTTTGTTCATCTGTAAATTCATGCATCGTGCACGGCATTCCTTCCAAAAAAAAGATACTTCAAGAAGGTGACATAATTGGAATAGATGTAGGTGTTTATAAAAACGGTTATTATGGTGATGCAGCCAAAACGTTTCAAGTTGGCAAGATCTCAGAACAAGCTATTGCATTGATGGCAGTCACAAGAGAAGCCCTTAAAAGGGGAATTTCTCAGGCAAGAGATGGAGCCAGAGTTGGAGATGTATCGCATGCAATTGGATCGTATGTGATGTCACAAGGATATTTCGTGGCTGACAATTTAACGGGTCACGGTATTGGTACATCACTGCACGAAGATCCGATGGTTCCAAATTTTGGTGCAAAAGGAAAAGGACCAAGATTAAGAAAAGGGATGACAATTGCGATTGAACCAATGGTTAATATTGGAACTAATCGAGTGATCGAGAATGGTTGGGAATTTTATGTAGCAGATGCTTCATTGTCTGCTCATTTTGAACATACCATTCTTATTACTGAGAATGAAGCTGAACTTTTAACTGAGTATTAGAGAGTAAGATATTATGGCTAAAGAAGGTGTTATTGAAGTTGAAGGTGTTGTAACGGAAGCACTTCCTAATACAACATTTAAAGTTGAATTAGAAAATGGGCATGAAATTCTTGCTCACAGTTCTGGTAAAATGCGAATGCACTATATTAAAATCTTACCGGGTGATAAAGTTAAAGTTGAATTATCTCCCTACGATTTAAATCGTGGGCGTATAGTATATCGTTATAAATAGGAGAATGGGATGAAAGTTAGAGCATCTGTTAAAAAAATGTGTAAAGATTGCAAAATAATCAAACGTAATGGTGTTATTAGAGTTATTTGCTCTAGTAATCCGAAGCATAAACAACGTCAAGGTTAGATAAGGAGGAAGCTTGGCACATATATCAGGGGTAGAATTACCAAGAGAAAAAAGAATAGTTATCGGGCTTACCTATATCTACGGAATAGGTAAATCCACTGCTGAACAAATTCTCGCGAAGTTAGATATTGATGAAAACACAAAAGTTAAAGATCTCAATATTGAGCAGGAAAAAAAAATACGTGAGATCATTCTTGATGATTACGTTGTTGAGGGTGACTTGAGAACACAAAAGGCAATGGATATTAAACGTCTTATGGAAATTAACTGCTATCGTGGTATCCGTCATAAATCTGGTCTTCCGGTTCGCGGACAACGTACACACACAAATGCCAGAACCCGAAAGGGCAGAAAGAGATAGTAGGGGAGTGAATAATGGCAACAGTAACTACAAAAGTTAGAAAGAAGAAAAGAGTAAGACTTTCCTATAATGAAGGTGTAGCTCATATTCATTCCAGTTTCAATAACACGATTGTTTCTTTAACAGATAAAGCTGGAAATCTTCTTACCTGGTCAAGCGGCGGGAAGATTGGATATAAAGGATCAAAGAAGAGTACACCATTTGCAGCACAACTTGCAGCAGAGGAAGTTGCAGCGGCAGCAATAGAAATGGGTGTGAATAAAGTTAAAGTTATTGTAAAAGGTCCTGGTGGCGGTAGAGAGTCTGCAATTCGTGCTCTCAACGCAAATGGTTTGGAGATCACATTGATCGAAGATAAAACACCTATCCCGCACAACGGGTGTAGACCAAGAAAAACTAGAAGAGTATAAGGATTATATTATGGCGAGATATACAGGATCATCTTGTAAATTATGTAGAAGAGAAGGAACGAAATTATTCCTCAAGGGTTCACGCTGTAACTCCGAAAAATGTGCTTTTGAAAAAAGACCATTTATTCCAGGAGAACATGGCAATTCCCGAGGTTTCAGAAAGAGAATGAGTGATTATGGTGTACATTTGAGAGAAAAGCAAAAAGTACGCCGGACTTATGGTGTGTTAGAAAAACAATTTAGAAAATATTTTAAAATGGCTGCAAAAAAGTCTGGTGTTACCGGTGAGAACTTACTTCAAATATTAGAAACTCGTTTAGATAATATTGTTTATCGTATGGGTTTTGCTCCTTCCAGAAAATCAGCCAGACAGATCATTTGTCACGGTCACATTTTAGTTAACCAAAGAAAGGTAGATATCCCTTCTTTTAATGTTCGTGCAGAAGATGAAATTTTAATTAAGGAAAAAAGCAGGCAAATGCTTTTAATCCAGGAAGCAATGGAAGCTTCAACAGAAGTTGACAGCATTGATTGGTTCAAAGTTGATAAAGATAAATTTAAAGGACAAATTATCAGTATCCCAACTCGTGAGCAGATCCAACTTGATACTGATGAAAGTTTGATCGTTGAATATTATTCCAAATAGTAGATTAGGAGATCTTATATGAAATTCCTAGAACCGTTACAGTTACCGGAATCAGTAGTAGTCGATGAGAAAACATATAGCTCGACCTACGGAAGATTTGAAATTGGACCATTAGAATCTGGTTTTGCTACAACAATTGGAAATACACTGAGAAGGGTATTGCTTGCATCTATTCAAGGTGCGGCAGTACGTTATGTAAAAATAGAAGGATTGCATCATGAGTTTTCAGCTATCCCAGGATCAACCTCAGATTTTATAGACCTTATTCTTAAGCTGAAGAAACTGGTTATTAAAACAGATTTAATAAGTGAAGAGAAACTTGTTTTAGAGCATAAAGGTATTGGTATGATCACAGCTGCCGATATTCAGGGAGCTGCTGATATAAAGATCATTAATGAAGATCTTGAACTTTTAGAAATGACTGAAGATGTAGAATTCAGAATGGAACTATGGATTGGAATCGGTAGAGGTTATGTATCCGCAGACAATCATAATATGGAAGAAAAATCAGTTGGAGTCATTCCAATAGATTCAATCTATTCTCCAATTGTTAAAGTAAATTTTGAAGTTGGAAATCAGCGAGTTGGTGAGCGTATTGATTTTGATAAACTTACGATGGAAATTACTACAGATGGAAGTATCGATCCCAAAGATTCACTTTATCTTTCTGCAAAAATACTTCGAGATCTGTATGATGCTGTTGTTCTATTTGAGAAGGAACCTGAGTATATTGAAGAGATTGAAATGGATCCAGAACTGGAAAGAATGGAAAAGATATTAGCTACAAATGTGAATGAACTTGAACTTTCTGTTCGTTGTAGCAATTGTCTCTCTGCAGCAAAGATTGATAAGATCGGTGAACTTGTAGAAAAGAATGAAAATGAAATGTTAAAATATAGAAACTTCGGTAAGAAATCTCTGGAAGAGATTCATGCTTTACTTGGTCAATACGAACTTTCTCTTGGTATGGATGTTACTGGCATGAGAAAGAAAATCGAAGACGCCAAAAATAAAGTTACTACCAAGAAATAAGGATTGAACTATGAGACATAGAGTTAGCGGAAGAAAATTCGGTAGAGAAAAAGGGCATCGTGACTTGATGCTTAAAAATCTTGTTGCTTCCCTTGTGAAACACGGAAGAATTAATACTACTCAAGCCAGAGCTAAAGAGATTAGAGGTTTGGCAGAAAGAGTAATAACTTACGGAAAGAAAGGTACTGTACATCATCGTAGATTAACTTTTAAAGTTCTTAAAAATAGAGATCTTGTAAAAAAAGTTTTTGATGAGATCGCACCAAGATTTGAAACAACTGAAGGTGGATATACAAGAGTATTGAAAAACGGTTATCGTCGTGGTGATTGTGCTCCAATGGCAATTATTGAATTTACTCAAAGAGAAGAGCAAAAAGAAGAAGCAAAACCAAAAAAGAAATAAGATTACTTTATTAATATAAGCTGGTTACAAAATATTAAAGCCCCGTTTTTCGGGGCTTTTTTGTGGATCATAAAATTTTAGATTAGTAAAGCAAATCTGATTTTATTTAATTTCCAACATCTTCAATTGTATAGTCATCGTTATTTATATGCATAATAATATTAGTGCTTGGGGGAAAAAACAGATATGGGTATACTTGGTTATTTTGAAGATATGAACCACAAAAATAACCATAATTATCTGATGTTGGTCCTGTATAATTAATTAAATTAACTTCAAATTCCTGTGAGCATTCTCCAGGAATAAGTTCACTGATTTGATGAAATCCAAATGCACCCTCCATAAAAATTTCCATTTCTGTAACATTATAAGAGCTATCATTAATTATTGTTATTAAATGAGAAATTAAGGTTTCAACTATATAACCATCATCATTTATGAAAACGGAAATATAAGCTTCAGGTTGTATAATACTAAAATCCATTTCTTCATTGTTCTGTAGATAACTAAGATTGTAATCACCATAACTAAATGGCGTATTACCTGAAGGCACCGGTAACTGAAATTCAAAAAATTGAGAAGTATAACCCATACGAAGTATGCTAATTTGCTGCATATCATCTAAACCTACCATAGAAATAACCAGTTCAGTTAAATCATATGAGCTATAATTTATTATTGTTATGTAATAAGAAATGTATCCATTTTTAACTTCAGTGCTACTTTTGCTGCAACCTGTAAGCATAAGCAAACAAAATAGAACAGTAAATATAATTAATTTCTCTTTCATTTTCATTACCTCTAAAACTTATTCTATAGAATTAACGATGGCACATCTTTGCTAAAATATAATTTAAAGAATCATTTTTTCGTGTCAAGTATTTTGATGACAAAGAGTTTCTATAAATTAATGGACAAAAAAAAGCAAATCACAAATTTAAAAATAAATATATCGGGAGTAATTTATGTTAAAGTTAACTATAGATCAATTTATTTCATTGTTTGAAAATGATCAATTAGATGAGATAAAGAAAAAGATCAATCTTCTCCATCCGGGTGATGCTGCTCAAATAATAAATGAACTTCCCGCTGAGTATCAAGTTAAAGCATTCTCATATCTCTCCTCTGAACTTGCTTCCGATGTTATTAATGACCTACATGACGAATTGCTGGAAGATGTTCTGGAAACTATTCAGCAAAAACGTCTCGTTGAGATCATAGATGAAATGGAATCTGACGAAGCAACGGATATTGCTGCTGAACTTGATGAACACCAGCTTAAGGATGTTCTGCAAAAGATAGATAAAGAAGATTCTGATGAAATAAAGCAGCTTCTTGTTTATGATGAGGATACTGCTGGTGGTATCATGCAGAAAGAGATCATCACAGTAAATAAGGAGATGAACCGTTCTGAGATGATCGATTATATTCGAGATAATTATGAAGATGTAGAAAAACTTTATTACATTTTTGTTACTGATAAAGAAAATAAATTAATTGGTATTCTGGAAGCATCCAAACTGCTTTTATGTAAGCCTGAAATGAAGGCAATGGATATAATGAATAAAGATGTGATCTCAGCTCCGGTTGAGATGGATCAGGAAGAGGTTGCCGGGATCTTCCGTAAATATGATATTTATATTTTACCTGTTATAGATGAAGAGAACCATCTACTCGGCAGGATCACGGTCGACGATATTATTGATGTAATCGACGATGAAGCTTCGGAAGATGTTTATAAAATGGTGGGTTTGGAAAATGAGGATAAAGTTTTCACTTCACCTCTCAGCTCAGTTAGGAAGAGGCTTCCCTGGCTAACCCTGAATCTTTTTACTGCCCTTCTTGTTTCTAGTGTGGTGGGAATTTTTGAGGGAACAATAGCACGACTTTCTTTTCTGGCAGTTCTTATGCCTATCGTTGCTGGACTGGGTGGAAACTCCGGAACACAAACACTTACCGTGATCACTCGTGGTATTGCACTTGGTGAACTGACGCTTCACAATACTTACAGGGCAATAGTAAAAGAGATCACAGTTGGGATTATTAACGGCTTATTAATTGGATCTGTTGCCATGTTCATTGCTTATCTTTTGAAAGGGAACATTCTGCTCGGTGCAGTTCTCGGGATATCCATGGTTTGTAATATGTTCATTGCCGGGCTTGTGGGTTCATCAATTCCGGTAGTAATGAAAACTTTAAAAATCGATCCTGCCCTGGCTTCCAGTGTGATAATTACAATGCTGACGGATATTGGTGGATTTGCTTCTTTCCTTGGTTTAGCTACTATCTTATTATAAATTTAAATTACAATTATTCAGGCTGAAGATATTTCTTATATTCTTCAAAAAGTTCTTTTGATATTCTGAAGGGTTTCCCTGACTTGATAAAGACACCTCTTACAATAGCTATATTACAAAGTTCATCAGCACTATTGAAAATTTCCTGTTTCCAGATCGATGTTGCCCTGTTTGCTTTTATCATTCTTGTATCAATTACAACATTTTCTCCCACCGGCAGACCGTTCTTGAAAGTGAGATTGATCTCAGTAAGATAGATGTGAATTCCTTCTTCACTCAATTTGCCAATAGACATACCCATATTTTCCAGAGCTTCTGAACGTGCTTCTTCATAAAGATGAAGATAATTTGCATTATTTAGATGACCATAAACATCACATTCATATCCAAATATTTTTCTATGGTATTTCATGGAACCTCCTAAAGCGTTTTTATTTCAATTTGTTATTCTAAACATGTCAAGATGAAATAAAACTCAATAATAAATTAAGAACAAGAAAACAAAATTATTGACACATAAATTGAACATTAAGATTTTAAGTAAAGGAAAAGAGAATAGGGGGAAAAATGAAAAAGACAATTATTATCTTAACTTTACTTAGTTTTGTTTTATGTTTAAGTGCTCAACTTTCTGAACAGGGTACTCAATCACAGCAAACGGAAAACAAAGGAAAGCTAATCAAACAAGAGAAGCAGGCAGAAAATGAATTGAAATTGAAGAAAACAGAAGAAGCTAAAAAAACAATGCAAGTTAAAGAAGCAGAACAAGACAAAGATCAGAAAGGTTTAAAAGCAGAATTAAAAGCTCTGAGAAAAGCAAATAAAGTATTGCAGTCTGAAAGGAAAAAATTAAAAGAAGAAAATTCAAAACTGAGGGCAAGATTAGAAGAATTTAAACCAGCTGATAATAAAAAAATTAAATCAATCGAAAAAGGTTAAATAAAATAATTTTAGAGGAAGCAATTAACTGCTTCCTCTTTTTTTATGAAATATACTAAAGTTATTTTTCAAACATTTGATCGCCAAAAACAGGGTAAAAAACTCATCGAGCTAATCACGAAAATTGATTCTAACTGTCAGGATGAAACGTTGCGAACAGAATTGCTTCTTGAATTCCAGTCTTACCTAACTTGCATGGATCATAAACTTGAAGATGATTTAACACACTTATCTAAGAGAGAATTTCTTACACTTGCGGTTCCCATAGAACAGGAATTTGGGAAGAACAGAATTGATGATGAATTCGTGATCATCAAGGATGATAAGCATCCGATACAAAGGAAAAATATTCCACTGGTTTTGATCCTGGATGAATTGCGTTCTGCCTTTAACGTAGGTTCCATCTTCCGTACTGCAGAATGTTTTGGTGTTTCTCAGATTTACTTGTGCGGTTATACACCTACGCCGGAAAACAGTAAAGTACAGAAAACTGCTATGGGAACAGATAAATATGTAGAATGGTCAAGTCATCCGTCGATAGAGCAGGTTATCAAAGAATTACAAACAGATGATTTTACAATTTATGCTTTGGAAACAACAACGCATTCACAAAATATTTCGAAAATAAAATTTAAAAAACCAACAGCACTCATTCTGGGAAATGAAGCTCTCGGAATATCAAAAAAGACACTTGAACTAGCAGATGAAATTATACAAATTCCACTTTCCGGTTGGAAGAATTCCTTGAATGTGGGAGTGTGTACTGCAATTTGCTGTTATGAGATCAGCAGACAGTGGAAAAAAAGATAAATTTTGTAATCCTTAAATTATCGAAAGATGTAGTGTCCTTTCAAATTAACCCTCGGGTTCCACTCTTGTCATCCTGAGTTTATCGAAGGATGAAGTTCTCACTCAAGATTACTTACGGAGAATTCCTCCACACTTTGACAGAGCCTGTCCTGAGCTTGTCGAAGGGCTCAGTGTGACATTAAAGCATGAACGATTTAAGGATTTACATTAGTAAATCTTCCAAAGTTCTTCCTCGTCATCATGACGATTCATTCACGATGTTCTTTTAAGGAAGGATGTAGCCAAATTACGAATTGAGAATTAGGAATTAAGAATTAAAGAGTTTATCATTCAACATTAATAATCCTACATCAAAATACCCTAACTCTTCATTAATAGTTCAGCAAGAAGACTCCTCCAACCTTCGTTATAAACTATAGCTTGGCAGGCAGAGTGACGGACTGTTGTCATTTCTGAATTATTGAATTCCCCTTGACCCCCTCTTGAATCAAGAGGGGGAAATGATTCCCTTCTCGAGATTTCTTAAAAGCCTTCCTCTTTGTTAAAGGGGAAGGGCAGGGATGGGGTTTTATTGATTAATTATTTATTTGGATTAATGATTCTGTGGCTTCTTTAACTTTTTCCACTACATTATTCATATCTTCAATAACTAACTCATTATCAAAACGAAGTACTGTGATATTTAAAGATTTCATATAATTATCACGAATTGCATCGTATTCAATTACCATTCTACTATGATGTTGTTTACCATCTACTTCGATGCACAACCTGATTGATGGTGCGTAAAAATCTGCGATATAAACTCCGATCCCATATTGACGGTAGAACTTTATGTTATTAATATTTCGCTTTCTAAGTATATTCCAAAGAGTCTTTTCTGCTGGAGTAGCATTCTTTCGGAGTTCTATTCTTCTATCCATTTGTATTTTTCTGTTATAAATTTTCATAATTTGTAAAACTCCCCCTGACCCCCTCTTAAATCAAGAGGGGGAGAAAGTTATCTTCCTAACATCATCTCCACACCAAGCATTGGTACAACAGCCAAGTCAGTAAGATCATCATCAAAATCTTTGTTTATCCATTTTGGCACATAGAGAATTCCGATGTATGGTGAGATTTTGATGACTGATAATTGAAAAGTTCGAATGGCTGCATTTGCCTGGAAAGTAACAATGGTATCTCCATCGGCATTACCACGGAAAAAACTCATAACACCAACCCCTGCAAGATAAAAAGGAAACCACTTTCTCTCTTTTTTAAATTTTAGATTTGCATCTGACCGGAAAATTACTTCGGGGAATCCTCCGGCTGAAATATCAAGATCCAGTTTCTCATTTATTGGGAAACCAAGCATTGCAGAAAAGATAGGTCCACCAGATAATTCAAGTTTAGCACCAAGATCTATAGCTGTTAATAAGAGAGGGAAAAGTAGAATTATAAGAATAATAAGATCAAACTTTTTCATCGTTCGCTCCCTGTAAGTCATTCAGTTTCAACTCATAGTTATCTAATTGATCAGTGTTAGTTTGGAGTCAAGAAAAGATTTCCAAAATAATTACAACGTGATCCTTGCTTACGGCTCTGCCAATAACTTCACGGGATTCCACACAATGGCAACCGGAACTAATATTGGGTTATAGATAAATATGAATTAATGATTAAAAAGATGAAATAGATATTTATACGAGGACTTCTCCTAAGTATAAATGCAGCAAAAAAAAAGGACGGGTTGATTCCCGTCCTTTTTTTTCAATTTCAATTATATTTTATACTTTTCACCTAGATAACAACTCAATTCGTTTAATCCTATAACTGTCCTGGATCTGTAATCTTTATATTTCTCATTAATCCTTTCTATTAAATACTTCATTTTTTCTTCTGTACAATCTTTCTCAAAATATGTGACAAAAGCCTTTATTATATAATCGTTAAACATGGCAGCTCCACTTGCCCAAGATCTTGATTGATCATCACTCAATAACCATTTTATTGTTATGTAAGCATCAAATATCATGAATGATTTAGATGTTACAACGGTTGGTAATAAGTGTTTTTCAATAATTGATACTTTGGGATTGAAATAGTTTTTCTTGTATAATTCTTGTTCTATCTCTTTCCATCCTGATTCAATAAGAGATAATCCTGGAATTATTTTGATAGATTTGAAATCATAATCACGATTTTTGTAATAATAGGAAAATATCTTCTCAATATATTTTTGAATATAATTATATTCTAATAATAAAGCACCGAAAGTCATTAAAAAGTAATACAAGATTGAACTATAGTAAAAGCCATACCTTTCTGGATAGAAATCAAGAATTATATTATGTATCTTTTCACAAAAATAGTCAATTTCAACATATTGCTCAAATTCTAATAATTCCTTCAAATAAGAAAGCGTTTTAGATTGATTCTCAAAGAAAGATTTCATAATATCGAATTGGTACAAATAATTTGAATTTTTCTTTCTTTTTTCATCACAATCTATGTATGAATCTTGAAAATCTTTAATCAACTCAAGTGATAAAGCTCTGATTTTCTTTTGATCATTATTAACTATGAAATCTCTGTATCTTTTTGAATCTGATTTTGTTGAAATTAATGAAATTTCTAAATTTTGTATTCCTGAATTTATTATCGACAGTAAATCTGAAACACTCGAATTTTCTAAATAAATAATTGGTGTTTCATTGTCTTTTTCATATTTATCTTTCAGTTTATAAAACAATTTGTATTCATCAGAAACTAATGGAAACGTACGATACTGCCAATAAAATGGATAAGCATAAGGTTTCCGAATCATAAAATGATCCATAATCGCTTTATCTCTACCAGCATATCCAATTACAACTATACCATGTCTATCAATAATATACTGAAAATCGTCTGAGATCTTTCGATCGAGAGTTTCTAACTCTTTTACTGTATTTCGGATTTTACCAGTTTTATAATCACCATGTAATTTATATATGCGACATGTTTTAACCTTATCCCAAGATTTTGTTTTTTCCAGAATATCATCTGAAAAAATGACGTCATAATCTATGTTTATCTCATCTAATGCTTTTTCTATAAGATTATCGAAATTCGTAGTAAAGATAAATCTAATCAATCCATTAGAAACCATTTGTGCTATTTGTTTATGTGCTTCACCTGGTGTTTCATCTTTGAAGAATTTTTCTAAATAATCTCGTCTTTCTATTTCACCTCTATGCATAAGTTCTAATATTTCTGAATATCCTAACTTACTAAAAGATTCATGTTGTAGATACCATTCTTCGATATCTTTAGAATGATTTGCAGGTAATTCATCTATTTCCTTTTCAGCAATATACAAAGGTATTAATGTCTCAATCAAAATATCCCAGCCACTTTTTACTCCAGCATCTTTTGATAAGCCTGCGCCAGCGAAAAGAACATAATTCCTATTTCTTGTAGCTAGGCTTGCTATAAGGGGTACTAATTCATTCATTATTTCTCCAAATTAATTCTATTGCTTTTATCATTATTTAATTTTATTCTTTCTTTTTCTATTTCGTTTTATCCAAAAATTCATTAAATATAATCCTAAAGCAATTCCTAAAGCACTAATAAATAGGTTATAAATATATGTTTCACTTTTATACATTGGGCTAAAAATCCCATAAATACCACCAACTAGCCACATTGATCCCAGGATCATACATAATACGAAATAGATGATTCCAATTACGATTGCTTTTATTTTTTCCATATATTCTTCCTATGTTCAATGTTTAGCATCCGTCCTTAGTTTTTCGACTCCGCTCAGGATTACACAAGCGGATGCCTTAATTTGATATCACAAATTGTGATTTCAAGACTCCTTATTTTTAAAACCGATTTCTTTTCTAGGTTTGTCGGGTGTTTCTACCAGTTGCTGTAATACCTCAAACACTATTCGAAATTGTTTGTCATATTTGCTTTCTATCTCTTGCAGTTTACTATTCAGTTCTTTGTTGGTTAGCAGAAGTTTCCGTAGTTTAACAAACGCACGCATGATAGCAATGTTTACATTTATTGCTCGCTTACTATGCAAAACAGATGAGAGCATTGCTATTCCCTGTTCGGTGAAAGCATAAGGTGGATATCGTCGACCACCCCAACTTGAGGTCGCAAATTGCGACTTCAAGATTGTAAACTCTTTATTTGTAAGTTGATACATGAAGTCTTTTGGAAATCTCTCTGGATTTCTTTTAACTTGTTCTGTAAGTCTTTTTGTCTCTACACCATACAATTCTGCCAGGTCACTATCCAACATCACCTTGTATCCACGCAGAAAGACGATCTTATTCATCAGATTTTTCAAAGGTATAACATCATTCATTATTACTCCATTCGATATTCCAAAAAGGTGCAAAAATTATAAAATTAAAGTTTACAGCGGTAAGATTGGAGTTAACTAATTATGTGTCAAATAATTAATTACTATACGCTATCAAATAAATTGATGGTTAATGAATAAATAAAGTTAGCAGTTGGTTCTCTGTTGACAATTCGAACTATAACTATTTTCTTGATTGAGAGATTGGAATCGATGGGAGTGGCAATGACTGAATTATTATATTTAGAAGATAGTTATCTAAAAGAATTTACGGCAGATGTGATCGAAGTTTTCGTGGAAGAAAATGCAATTGTACTGGATCAAACAGCTTTCTATCCTACCGGCGGGGGTCAACCCTGTGATCTTGGTGAGATTGAGTTTAAGGGAAAGGCATCAAATGTAATCAAAGTGAAAAAGATCGACGGCAAGATATTGCATTTCCTGGAAGGTGATCTTCCTGATGCCGGAACTAAGATTTTAGGTAAAATTGATTGGGAAAGACGTTACAAGTTGATGCGGACACACACCTCCATGCATTCAATCAGTGCAGTTGTGTGGCGTGATTATCATGCTAAGGTTACGGGCGGTAATATAGAGCCTCTGGCTGGCAGACTGGATTTTGAATTTGAGAAACTGAATGCTGAAATGACCTCTGAAATTGAAGATAAAGTTAATGCTGAGATCCACAGAGGTCTGGATGTAACTTCCGAAACGTTACCACGAATAGAAGCGGAGAAAATTCCCGACCTGATACGAACAAAGATAAATTTACTTCCTCCCAACTTAACAGAAATAAGAATCGTAAAGATCGGTGATCTAGATTTGCAAGCTGATGGTGGAACTCATGTAAAAAATACTTCCGAGATTGGTACGATTAAAATTGTAGGTTACAAAAGCAAAGGCCGTATAAATAAACGAATAAAGATAGAGATAGTGTGATACTTAAACACTAATCTTAATGGTGCAATTACTAATAAACTAAAAAACAATTTGACAAAAACATCTCTATTTCAAAAATAGCTTTGTATTGTAAAGTACTTTGAAAATAAAAAGGAGATGTTAAATGGATCAAATTACAAATGAACAAGCATTAGAAGTTATTAAGGACATGATCGAGAGAAGGAAAATGAAACACAATCAGACAGGTTTTTATCATTTATTATGGGGTATTCTTATCTCTTGTGCAATTGTTGCTATGTATGTTTTGGTCGGATCTGGATTAGATCATCTGATCGTATATTCCTGGGCAATATTTGTAGTTGGAGGAGCGGTTGCCAGTTTTGTATACGCAAAGCGGACATATGAAAAACAAGGTAGTAGCAAAGATTTGGATCTTGGTTTAAGTTCTATCTGGATTGGAACTATGATAGCGATGTTTTTTGTTGCTTTCATCTTTCCCATACTTAATGCATATAAATGGCACGTGATCTATACAATGGTATGCTTGTTAATAGGAATTGCGAATATATCTACCGGAATTCTGATAAAACAAAAGATATCTTTATTTAACGGAATCCTCTGGTGGATAGGAAGTATACTTTTTCTAATCATTAGAAATGAGATTGTTTTCATGGGAGTATTCGTTTTACTTTTAGTTGTTAATAATATTATTCCCGGGTTCCATTTATATAGTCTGGCAAGGAAACAAAATGGAAACTAATTTTGCAGAATTAGATTCCATTATACATTCCCGGGTTCGTCTTGCTATCATGGTCCTGCTCCTTCAAACCGAATCTGCTAATTTCACATATCTAAAAAAAGAGATCGATGTTTCCGATGGTAATTTGAGTTCGCACTTGAGGAAACTGGAAGAAGCTAAATACATAAAAATGAAGAAAAGCTTTGAAAATAGAAAACCGAAAACAGCTATTTCTCTTACAGATAAGGGTAGGACTGCTTTGGATGAATATACAAAAAATCTTGAAGAATATCTTCACTTAGTATCTGAGAATAAACAAAAGTAGAAAAAAAACGGGCTTTCGCCCGTTTAGGGAGGATGCTACTTTTTTTATTTTTAGGAGCTTAGGGATACTTATTATGGATGCGCCAGTTGGATAGTGAAGCCAAGTTTTGCATACGTTTGCTTAACATCACTATCTGTAAGAAAACTGTTGTCTACTACAGCGAGATTAATTTCTGTTCTTCTCCAGAAATAAGAAAGTCCTAAAGTAAGGAATTTTCTATCTTCAAATGTATCGGAATCAACCCAGTAATCATATTTATTGCCTGCATTATCTGTAATTGTGTAGTCTGTATTGCGGATGTCAAAATTTGTAAACATACCTGTTCTAATTTGCAATTTTTTAAATGGGGTATATTCTAAACCAAAATGGAAGTTATTGCTGTCTACAAATTCAGGCATTTCTGAGTATTGTTTATAGCTGAAATCAAATAACACCGATAGTGGAATATTGGGAGTGGAGAACTTTGTTCCAACCAGTATTTCCATAGGGAATATATTTTTATCAAATTCCAAACATACAAATCTACAGTCCGTAGTCAGTTTTTTTTCTACAGGAATTAATACCGACATGCCAAAGGAGAGGTTTTGCATTGGAGAGTAGATTGCTCCTAGTTTTGGTCTGAACAATAAAAAATCTAACTCTCCGCAATAGCTGGCCAAACTTCCATTCTCCAATGGATAAACGTTATTGATCTCAGAATGGTAGATATCTAAATTCAAACCTACTCCAAATCTGAACTTCTCAAGAACATAGGAGATAGGAATATTTACAGATCTAATGTAACGCTTCTCGTTTAATCGGAAGGTCTCAAGTATTTCACCATTGTGTGTATTATAGACTTTGCCTAAGTCCATATTGTAGCTGCTCTTTGCAGAGTACATTATCCCGACTTGTACATATTCTGTAAATTTGTAGGCAAAAGCAGCTGCCACACCAGAACGATAACTTGTAACTTCATTGCCGTCATTAGTGATATCAGAGAATAAATTTACATCGTTTTTTAAACCATATTCATAATAGATCTGAGCATCGTTCTTAATATCAAAAGAAGCAGGATTAATATTGGAAAATGATATACCACCAACATCAGCAACTCCTGCATAACCTTGCCCTGCGATTTCTGCTGAAACCAGATTATCTGCATAAAAATCGATAACCGGCTTACAAGTGCCTTCCTGTTGATCTAATTCAAAAGTAACACTTAATAAGGGACTAATAAGTCCAAGTAAAATAATCAGTATAATATGTTTTAACATTTTAGAACCTCCTTTTGATTCAATGTTTTTACATCTTAAATATGCAATTAGCGTGCCATGCTGCTAATCGCATGGTAATAAAGAAGTTGCAGGATGTTGATGTAAATATTGGATGTGCGTATTTGAACACATTTCGTACGATAGCGGGCAGATGAGTATTTAATTTTAACAAGGTGGTTAGCTTATTTCATCAATATCTTTTTTATAAAGAACTTCTTTAGATCTATTAATGTAATAAGCAATTCCTGTGCCAGTGGTTAGAACATACAAATACGGTGTATATTACACATTCTTATTGAATGATATGTTCGATCATAATAGTTATACATCCACTAGAGAACGGTTTCTTAGGGAATTGAACTTTTAACTAAAGCAGATTCTATATAAATTTCTATTATTTTTAATTTGTTATATAAATTATATTTTTGATGAAGAATGAAGTTGAAAGTATATCAATTTGATAAAAAAAACGGGCGGAAGCCCGTTTTGTGTGAAACTATTTCAGTAGAATTATTCTGATAATTTCTTCTCATTCTTTAAATATTTGTTGCCTTCCTGTTTTATAAGTTTGCTTCTTAAGAGAGAATTAATAATGTTCTTGGCGAAGTATTTATCAGATTGGAATAGGCAATCGTCCTGAAAGCTTTTATTCATTTCATGTTTTGATGTACTATCGAGAATTTCCAATACATCATCCATCGTAATGCCTTTCTCTTTGATCTTATTTAATACCTTTTTTTCTATCGGTCGCATATTTTATTTTTCCTTTTTAGAAACTTTTGGACAAAAAGATCATTAACACCAAAGTTGTCAAAAGGATATAAATAAATGAAGAAATTATTGGTTATAGTTTATTACTGGCCGCCAAGTGGAGGGGCAGGAGTTCAACGCTGGCTGAAATTTGTGAAGTATCTTCCACAGTTTGGTTGGCAGCCAACCGTTATCACCACCAAGGATGGTGATTATCCTGTTATTGATGAATCTCTTTTCGAAGAAGTTCCTACGGAGGTCAAAGTTATTCAAACAAAAACTCCAACTTTTGGAAAGTTATTTAAAAGATTAATTGGTAAAAATTCCGAAATTCCATACGGCAGTTTAGAAAGTAATTCTACAGATTCTTTATTCAAAAAATTATCTATTTGGATAAGATTGAATTTAGTAATCCCTGATGCGCGTAAAATTTGGAATAAGTTTGCCTACGAGGCAGCCAGAGAAGAACTGTTAACAAACAAATATAATGCAGTAATAACGTCTGGACCTCCGCATTCTACTCATCTGGTTGGATTAAAGCTGAAGAAAAAATATAATATCAAATGGATAGCCGATTTCCGCGATCCGTGGACAGAAATTGCTTTCATGAAAAATATCAAACGATGGAAATCAACTGATTTCATTGATAGATTATTGGAAAGGAAAGTTATCAATAATTGTGATATTCTTCTGGCAACAGCTCAGAAAATAATCGATGATTTCGGAAATAAAAATAATATGCGATTATTAACAAATGGCTTTGACGAACAGGACTTTGAAAACGTAAAAAAAAGAGAAAATAATATTTTTTTTAAGATCAACCATTTCGGATTACTAACTCAAGGAACTGATCTATCAAATATATTCGAAGTAATGCGAAAATTAGAGAAGAAAAAGATCGATAAAATTCAATTTAATTTTTGGGGAAACATTAGTAAAGATGTTGTATCTTCTGTAAAAGAAATTGGATTTGAAAATAAATTTAAATTTCATTCATATCTTTCTCATAAAGAAATGTTGTCTGAGCTAGTTAATTCATCAATGTTGCTACTTGTTCTGAATAATGTTCGAAAAGGAATTATACCCCTAAAACTATTTGAGTATATGGGAAGTAATACAGCAATTCTTGGAATTGGTGATTCAGCAAGTGAACCTGCTGTAATTATTGAAGAAACTAAAAGCGGTAAAATGTTCGATTATGATAAAGTGGATGATATTGCAGATTTTATTGAAACTAATTATAAATACTGGAAAGCTGGAAAGACTTTTATACTATCAAAAGAAATAAAAAAATACAGTAAAATAAACCAAACCAAACAACTTGCAGAAATTTTAGAAAAAATGTAAAAAAAGCCCCTCGATCTAAGGGGCTTTAGTTTTATTTTTTCGCTTATTTTATCAATCCCAGCCAGTCACCCAATAAGAATTGAATACGTCCGATAAGTAATGATACACGAGCCATCACGGTATATCCAAATGAAGCACCGAACCCGATCATCATGAACCAGATACCTACGTTAGTAACTTTACCGTAAACACCTTTATGCGCTTTAGAGAAGAAGAAATACAACAGAATAGTTACCGTTCCAATAAAAATAAGAGCAGTATTGATGTTATCTATTGGTAGCATTGCGCTTCTCATTTGTACAAGTACAGATGAATGCAAGGACATTGGTATGCTCATTCCGATAATAGCCATACCAAACACGATTGGATATCTGGAAAGCCAACCAAGGTTTTTACTGAATCTGAACATATATAGCATACCTAATAATGCAGGTAAAATAATTATAAATTTATGGTTTAAGAAAATTGGTGTATAAACATAAGGCATAAACACGTTTTCATAAACCAGTGGAATTGCATAACCCATAGAAACCCCTACAAGTAAAGCTTCTGCGAATTTATAGAAAGGATTATCTTTATATAAGAACGAGAAGATACTTAAGGTTAGGAATGCTGCGACGAAATTACTTATTGTTTCAAACATGTTTCCCCCTATAATTCCTTTTTCCTGGTAATGAAATAACCAATATTTCCCAGCAGGATAAAGAAGATCATCATGATATGAGCAATAGATTGTGCGTTCATACCAATACGTGCTTTCTTGTATTTGTAAGGAACTGTATCTCCGGTAATTGGAACACGTGTTTCCTTAATGATCTCTTTGCTGAATGGTCTTCCATTAGGATAATCTTCGCTTTCATAAGCCGCAAAAACATCAACTAGCTTTTCATATTCGGCAGCACCTTTAAGTCCTCTGAATATTCCCATAAGTTGCCCTGTTTGCAAGTACGGATAGTTATCGGCAACCATCACAGCCGTAACACCGGCAGCAATATTAGCACCAAATCTAGCTCTTGCGTATGTGATCCACGTAATGGCACTACTACTTCCTGCAAAGTCAACCACCAAGTTCATATCATCATAATTTTTGATGTTTTTCATGATCTCCAGGTTCTCAACTTTTCTACCTTGAGAATCAGTTTCTACTGCTTTTGAAATATCATCACCCATTCCAAGCATTATTGGTAATCTTAGAACATATGGTTTATATCCAAAGTTACAGTAGTCAACACCGGATTGAACATCGAAATCTTCTTTGGCTGTATTAAGGGCATAATCTACCAAAGGTGCAGCTGCAGGTAGCCAGCAAATAGTAAAGACCTTGATGTTTCTCTCGAAACAATGTCTTAATACTGAGACTTCCATCGGGAATAATTCCGGCATTGTAGATGCATCATGGGTAAATGACATCAAAATTGCTTTAGTTTCATCACCTGCGAAAGAATCTATTTTTTTGTAAATATCTTCTGTAGGTTTAGTTACATAGGTACGTGAATTAAATGGGATGAGGAGTGGAATAATTATAGATAATGCTACAACAATGTAGATGTAGCGTCTATCAATATTCTGCATTCTATCGAAGAGTTTGATTACATTCTTATTCTTATTCATATTAATCACCTCCACCCAGATAAGTTCTTTCAATTCCAAGCAATATCTTAAGTGAAGTAGCGGTCATTCCAAGTCCCACACCGATCATAATTGCACGTTTAGCAGCCAGGTTGGGAACATTAAGAATCCAAGTAGATGATTCCGGAATCCATTTTGAGATCATAGCACCAAGTGGTACTTGTCCCAGCATAACTATAATAGCTGCAATTAGAAGAACTGTAGCTTCTGCAGATCTGGCACGGAATGCCTTATATGCTGCGGATGCTATATAAAATGCCAGTAATGCAAACATTGTTGCACTCATAGGCATTTGAACATTCTCAAATAACCACATATATGGTGTTCCAGATTGTGTTCCCCACATAAATCCTGCAAATGCTGTAAATACAAGACCGGCAAGTGTTATAACGCTGTACTGCCAGTTAGAAATTTTTCGTTTGATCTTGGTTCCATGAACCATAAATAAACTCATAATACCAAGTGATACTGCGAATGGTGATACAGCTTTTACCCAATCCTGGTACCAATCGAAGAAATCAGTAGATATTTTGTGAGGGATAAATGAATGTGCTACAAACATAAATCCCAGGGTTATGATTATTATTAAAGGAATTTGTCGTTTCATTTATCCTCCTATTTCTCTGGAAATGCATTTATCAGGAATGTTGCATGAGCTGTTGAAAGCAAGGTTCCGATAACTACAAACGCTAATATTACAAATTTAGTATAATCAGATGCTTTCAGTGTTCCAAGTTGCAGTGGCTCACGTGCAAGATAGGCTGAAGCAGCATATAATTCTTCTCCGATAAGTGTATAGTCACAGGTTGTAATAAAGAACGGGATCTGTGTAACAGCATCTGTACCGGCTATTTGGATTGCTCCGGTTGTGTTACCTGTCTCGGTCATAATAAGTGCTTCTGCCCAGAACATTCCCATATAGAAGTTAGTGGCAGTTTTCTCACGGATCATGACGCCATTAACACCAGCAACAAATGCAAATTGAGCGGTCGTGATAAAGAAAACACTGTTTTTATCATGAGAATCTGGACGCCCAGCTTCATAATGTGCTTCTTTTACAACTTCCTGTGCAATTGGAAGTACAATGTAATCACGCACTGGAACTAATATTTTAGTGTCATATTCAGCAGCTTTTTTGGCAACACGACCTAATATTGAAAGCCCTGCAAGAGTTGCCACATCAGTGATTCCAGATAGTCCGGGAACAAACAAAATTGGTTTTCCCATTTCGGTTGCACGTCCAATAGCATTATCAATCTCATCAATTCCTGCGATTGGTCTTATATAAAGTTCCTTACCACTCTTTGCTTGCCTTATCATGAATAATACCATAAATCCAAAAATAAATGTAGCAATAAGAGCCGGTAATTTATCTGCCTGGAACCAGTTGGGAATGGGATAAAAATGATCTTTTCCTAATGTTGGGTAAGTTTCTCTTGCAGATTCATCAAATGGTAGTTTGGCAACATTGTCTGTAGTGTAAACTTCAGAAATTGCAAAGTGTGCTTCTCCATCTGTTTTCACCATCTTATATTTAAAAGAACGTCTGGCAATATTTTTAACTTTTTCCAAGAATTTTATTCTTGCTTTATTATTCTTAAATGTAGCAGCTTTTTGCAGTATTGGATCGTTCTCAGTAAGATCAATCTGAGCTTGATAGTACTCGATTGCATCATCAGCATTAGCAATTTCAGCTTCAGTTTCTAATGTGTCTTTCGATGCAATATACTCAGCAATTTCTTTTTCGTAATTTTCAATGGATTTTGCAACTTCTTCTGCATAGAGATTAGTGCCTACGTTATTTTTTAACTCATCATCCATTCTTACATTGAAGGTTGGAGAAACCATGAACAATCCTTTCTTTGCATCAAATTTACTAACACCTTTATAAATTATGCTTCTGTAACTTACATTATCAACTATGCCACGTTGAGCGCCGAGTGTATTCTTGGAAAGCCGCCATTCTTCGTTTGAATAATTATTTTTGTAAACGGAATAAGTATATTTATTAACCTCTTCACCATTAAGGAATAATACTCCCGGCTGCAGAGATTTCACATCTGGATTAAAGATAAGATCTTGAGTAAATAATTGATCTTCACCGGAATCCCCATTAACAACAACTCTCATCTCGAAAGAAATTCTGTTAGATGGCTCTTTCAGGGTAATCTTTAATTTACTATCCTGATAAAATTCATTAATAGTAGTGATCTTATTACCCGATTTATCAAAAATGGTAAAATAAACATTTTTAACTTTATCATATTTTACGTTTTTATAAATATCATAATTAACAAGTATTTTTGTTTTTTCATCGTTCAGATATGTACAATTTGTTAAGAAAACAGTTGGTTTTTCCCAGTAAATTGAGTTATAATTACCCTTGTCACTTTTTCTGTCTTCAACTGTCCATTCATTAGAAATTTTTGGAAGATCAACAGAATTAACAATATCAAATAGACTTGGATCTGAGAATGTTTCATATCCTGCTCTATCTTGAAGTGAAAATACTGCAACATAGTCTTCAATATTTCCAACTTCAACATCAATGTTATGTTTATCATTAATGATCTTTCCATCTATAATATCAACTGCAACGGTATTGTCTGGAGTATAAGGATAACCACAATACCTTTGATATATAAGTTGAGCAGGATTTTCAAGAGTAGTTTCAAATTCAGGATCCATTTCTGCTTTTTGCTGCTCTTCAACATAAGCATTAAATTTATTAAGATCAATTTTCTTAACAAGGTATAAACTGTGATTACTTTGGTCATCTGTAAATAAAGATCTTATCCATTCAAATTGCAGACGGGTTTGATCTTCAACATAAACAGAATATAATTGCTGGATCTTCTCTGGTGAGTTGTCAATTGGAATACCTATAGCAGGTTCAGCATGAGGCATGTATTTACGTGATTCTGTCACGGCTATCACAGTATAGTAGTATTCTTTATCAGCTCTTAATTTTTTCAAGATATAAATGAAATGACGTAATTTTAATCCGGCATATACTTCAGTTTCATCATCTTCAGTAATTTCTATCTTTGTATTTTTATATAGAAAATCTTTTTCCATGATAACACCTAAAAGTCTATAATTGGTTAGTTGAGGTCCGGTAACTTCCAGGTCTCTTGGTAAACGTCCAAAAAGTGGACTATTATCCGATTGTTGTTTCTCTTTTTTCAATTTTCTGGGAGATTGAATATCAACAAATCGATTATAACCAGAATCATAATAATACATCACATCTCCGGCAACACCTGTTTTTACATTAACATCAACCTTACCATGGTAGAAAAGAGAATCGGGGGAAACACCGCGGTATATACGGTATTCAATGATTCTTTTTTCTTTTGGTAAAGGTTTCCAGCTTAATACTAACCCACTCCCGTCATCATCTGGTATGTCATCTGCTTTAAGGTTTTCTACAATATAACTTGATGTATCAATCGCAGCATGTGAAGGGATGGGAGCCAGTAAGAATCCAAAAACCATTAAAAACAGGATCGATCCCGTTTTAGCATAGTTTAATTTCATATACTTCTCCTTTTTATTATTCTTAGTGCTTCTAATATGATTTTTTCAAAAACATCTATTTCACCTTATTGTGTCAATCATAATTTTGCATAAATAATGAGCATATTTACATCAGAATTATTCGGTCGAATCAATTGTTGATCCTGCGATAAAATATCTTTGTAAACTTTGTATTGAAGATAAGAAATTATCCATCTCATTTTTGGGTACTGGAGGTCCTGAAACATTTTTCAAACCTAAAGGATTTATGGCTTTATTATAGTGATAGATAGTATAATGTAGATGATTACCTGTGGATAATCCGGTTGATCCAACATAACCTATAATATCGTGCTGTTTAACTCTATCTCCAACCCTGTATTTTCCATAACTGCTAAGGTGACCGTAAAGCGTTTTATATCCATTTCCATGTCTTATCATTATGGTATTGCCATATCCGCCTGTTTTTCCATTTACAGTTGGGTGTCCACCTTTCCATCCTCTATGAACAATTGTTCCGTCAGCAGAAGCTTCTACCGGAGTTCCATAAGAAGCTGCATAATCTACACCATTATGGAACCTGGTTTTTTTTGTTATTGGATGATATCGGCTTCCAAAATAGGATGAGATTCTTTTATAGTTTAGAGGTGATTTAAGAAATGCTTTTTGAATACATTTTCCTTTGTTATCATAATATCTGGTTTCATTTTTGTTGTTTGTATATCGATAAGCAATTTCATCATAATTTTTACTGGAATATTTAGCAGCAAGGATATTTCCTGATTTCACGAAATTTCCATCTAAATCCATGTTCTTTTCGTAAACAACATGGAAATTATCTCCCTTTTGCGGATCTATAAAAAAATCTATATCCCATTGAAATATTTGTGTGAACATTACAATTGTTGCAGGATCGATACCATTATTACTCATGCCCTGCCATAAAGAAGATTCTATCTCGCCTTCTGTCATAAAAATTTCTTTTACTAACTTAAGAGTGTCAATCTGAGAGTAGAAAACTCCGGAAGTATCTCTAATAATTCTGTAATTATGAACCTGATCAGGTTTAAAACTAAGTTCTTGAATAATATTAAGAGTATCTAATTTTATTATAAAGCTATCATTGGGATGAGCATGTCTGAGATTGTAAAGTGAATCCAGTTTATTCACAAGCATGTAAACCATCCCATTCTCTATTCCTTCCTTCATCAGTGCATTAGCAAGTGTTTCACCTTCTTCAAGTATCCCTATTTTATATATAAATGGATCAATCTCATCTTGTATTTCTTCGTTAGATTTTGTGCAAGCTAACAGCAATAAAAGAACGAGTATTAATAAACCAATTTTTTTCATATTCAATTTTCCAATTTTTCTGCTTTTTTGTGATAAGTGTGAAATATGTCAAATGAAATCAGTAAACACGCAAAAAACTTGACCTATAGAGCAATTTAAAAGGATTTGAATATTATTAGATTTAATTAAAAGGAGTTATATGTTTAATATTATTGGTGCTTTAGTAGCTTTAGGAATTTTGGTAACTGTTCATGAATTTGGGCATTTTATTGCAGCTAGGATTTTTAATGTAGAAGTAGAGAAATTTTCAATTGGATTTGGTCCCAAATTATTAGCTTTTACAAAAGGTAAAACAGAATATAGAATTTCATTGATTCCGCTTGGTGGATATCTGAAGATGAAAGGTGAAAACCCTGATGATGAAAATGAAAATACGGAAAATTCATTCAAAACAAAAAAGTGGTGGCAGCGTGCAATAATAGCTTTTGCTGGACCTTTTGCTAATTTAATTTTAGCTTTGCTTATTTTCATTTTCATTTTTGCCATTGGCAAACATTTTGAAGATCAGCTTCCAATTGTGGGTGAAGTTAGTGCAAATTATTCTGAGTTTGTTCAAGAAAAAGATACAATATTACAAGTAAATAATAATAATGTGAATGGTTGGACTCAAATAATCCAATATACCAAAATTGATGAAGAGAATACATATTTAATTGAACGTAATGATGAACAAATTTTAATTACAAATAATAAAGTTAAACCACAAACATGGATAACTGAAATTTTACCCTACGTTCCTGCAGTAATTGGAGAGGTAGTACCGGGAATGGCTGCATATAAGGCCGGTTTAATGAATAATGATGAAATTCTATCGGTTGATGGAAAAGATGTGAAAAACTGGTACGAAATGCGTACTGCGATCACAACTAATGAAAATGAATCAATTACTCTAAAGATAAAACGCGGTGATGATATCTTTGAAAAATCTTTAACACCTGAAGAAAATATCTTAGATAACAACCGGATTATCGGAGTCACGCAGTACATGCCTGTGAAATATGTTGAGAAGTATAGTTTGTTGAAATCAATAAAATACGGTACGATCGGAACTATCAATTTTGTATATCTGAATTATGCGATGCTATATAAATTAATAGCAAATCCAAGTGCAATCAAGAATAATCTTGGTGGTCCCGTGATGATCTATGCAATGTCTGCTCAAACTGCTAATAAAGGTCTTGATAGCATTCTCTCTTTTATTGCTGCAATCAGTTTAATACTGATGATAATGAATTTACTTCCAGTTCCAATATTAGATGGTGGTCATATTTTCTTTTGTTTCATCGAAGGGATCAGAAAGAAACCTTTGAGTATCAAAATTCAAATTGTATTACAAAATATTGGGCTTTTCATACTCGTATTCTTAATGATCTTTGCTTTCTGGAATGATTTCAGCAGACTATTTAGTCGTAGCATTTCTATTAAAGAACATAAAATTCAGATTGAGAATGGAGGTTAATATTTTTGATTTCAAAATTGAAGCAAAATGTGAAAGTGCACGAGCAGGTATTTTACAAACTCCTCACGGTGAAATTAAAACACCAATATTTATGCCGGTCGGCACAAGAGCAACGGTTAAAACTTTAGATCCTCAAGATCTGAATAATGTGAATGCACAAATAATTTTAGGGAATACATATCATCTGTATTTGCGTCCGGGACATGGACTCATTAAGAAAGCAGGTGGTTTGCATAAATTTATGGGATGGGATAAACCGATTCTAACTGATAGCGGTGGTTTTCAGGTAATGAGCTTGGCTGGTTTGCGTAAAATTACACCGGAAGGAGTTCGATTTCAATCTCATATTGATGGAAGTTATCATATGTTTACACCGGAAAAAGTGATTGAAATTCAAAATGCAATTGGAGCTGATATTATCATGTCTTTTGATGAATGTCCTCCATATCTGGCTACTAAAAAATATGTTGCTGATTCTTTAAAGATAACTCTGGATTGGGCTGCAAGAGGGAAGGGCGTTCATAAAAATACTGGGCAGCAGGCATTATTTGGGATCGTGCAAGGTGGAATTTACGAAGATCTGCGTGAAGAAAGTGCTAAGAAATTGATGGAGATGGATTTCCCAGGATATTCTATTGGCGGTCTGGCAGTTGGTGAGAGAAAAGAAGATATGTTCAAAATCACAAAATTTCTCAATAATATTTTACCAATTAATAAACCAAGATATTTAATGGGAGTTGGAACACCGGTTGATCTACTTAATAATATAGAAAATGGTGTTGATATGTTTGATTGTGTAATGCCGACCAGAAATGCAAGGAAGGGAACAATCTTTACATGGAATGGGAAAATGATAATAAAATCTGCCAGGTATAAAGAGAATTTTTCGCCAATTGATGAAAATTGCCAATGTTATACTTGCCGGAATTTTTCTCGTGCCTATATTCGTTATTTATTCAATGTTAATGAAATATTGGGAATGCGATTAGCTTCTATTCACAGCCTGTATTTCTATTTGGATCTTGTTACAAAAGCAAGAGAAGCAATAATAGATGGGAGTTATGTCAAATTCAAAAATAAGTATAAGAAAATTCTCGATATGAAAATGGAGTGATTATGAGTAAATTTACTGAGATTGATCTTTCTAACCTTAAGAAAACCTCGATCAAATCCAGAGCAAGTTTAATAAAAAAAGAGATCTTTTCTAAACCCGGTTTAAAAAATTTTAAAGAATTTACACAATCCTTACCAAATATTCTCAAAGCAAAAGATTTCAATGAACTATTGAATAAATGCGTTCAAGCCTATAATAATGATAAACCTGTTATCGTTGCATTAGGTGGGCATGTGATTAAATGCGGATTAACCTCAATCATTATTGAGATGATGGAAATGGGGTTGATAACAGCATTGGCTTCGAATGGTTCGGTAGTTATTCACGATTACGAAATTGCCAGATTTGGAGAAACTTCCGAAAATGTAGCAGTTGCATTGGAAACAGGTGAATTTGGAATGGCAAAAGAAACTTGTGACGGGATAAATAAAATAATTAATTCTGCGTATAAGAAATTTGGTTACGGAGAAGCGATCGGGAAAAATCTGATTGAAATAAAAGCTGAAAATAATCATCTTTCCCTTTTTGCCAGTGCTTACAAATTGGAAATTCCATTTACAGTGCATGTAGCTTTGGGAACCGATATCGTTCATCAGCATGAAACGGCAAATGGTGCTGCTATTGGTGATTGCTCAATGCGTGATTTTAGAATTTTCTGCAATAATTTAATCGAACTTAATGATGGTGGTGTTTTCCTGAATTTTGGTTCAGCAGTTATTATGCCCGAAGTATTCTTGAAAGCCGTAACGGTTGTTCGCAATCTGGGTTATCCACTAAATAATTTTTATACTGCCGTTTTTGACATGAATATGCATTATCGACCAAGAACCAATATTGTTGACCGTCCAACTTTAAGCGGAGGTAAAGGTTACTATTTTATTGGGCATCACGAGATCATGATACCCCTGTTTTTCCAAACCTTAAAAGAGAGAATAAAGAATGCGTAAAATAGTATTAATTATTTTCTTATTTCTTATTTTAATATCTCTTTCTGCAGAGGAAAAAATTATTAAAAAACAGCCAATTAAAGCTGCTATTCTTTCCTGTTTTATTCCGGGAGGAGGTCAATTATATAATGGGAAATATTTAAAATCTGGATTTGTGTTTGCAGTAGAAGGAAGTTTCATTGCTCTTGCAACATATCATCATCTCGAGGCAGAAAGATATTATGATAGATATAGGGTTACTGGGTCAGGTTTAGATTATGATGAATATGTTAAGTATTATGAAAGACGTCAAAGTGACTTTTTCTGGATTGGAACAATTATTTTCCTGTCTGCCATAGATGCCTATGTTGATGCTCATCTCTTCGATTTTGAAGAGAAAAAAAATAAAATTCATCTTAAATTTGAAAATAATACAGTTGGATTAGTTTATAATTTTTAAGGAATAAAGAATGAATAAAAAATTTGTGATTGCCATAGATGGTCCAGCTGCTTCCGGTAAAAGTACTACGGCTAAACAATTGGCAATAAAATTAAAATATATTTATATTGATACAGGAGCAATGTATCGTGCCTGCGGTTTGTGTACTCTATTGCAAAATATAAGTTTAGATGATGAAGTTGCCCTAAAAAAGATGCTTGATAAAATTAGTATCAAAATAGAATATGCAGAAAAAGGTAATAGAATATTTCTAAATGGGGAAAATGTCTCAGAGCGGATTCGAGAAGCAGATATCACCAAGTTATCTTCTCAGATTGCCGTGATTGGTATGGTTCGTAGGAAGATGGTTGAATTACAGCGTAAAATGGGTGAAGATGGTGGTGTTATCATGGATGGAAGAGATATTGGGACAATTGTTTTCCCGAATGCCGATTTTAAGTTCTTTATGCTTGCTGACGTGGAAACACGTGCTTTGCGCAGATGGGAAGAAATGAAAAATAATAGGAAGAACATTACATTGGAAGAAATTAAAGAAGAGCTGATCTGGCGTGATAGAAATGATACTACTCGCAAAATCTCTCCATTACTACAGGCTGAAGATGCAATTCCTATAAATAACAGTGAAATGACCATAAAAGAACAAGTCGAAATGATATATTCTGTAATAGAGCGGGGGTAAAATGCGAAAAAGTTATTCCTTTATAACGGCATGTGTAAGAGCGTATATGAAGATTTTTTGGAAATTAAAGATAATCAACAGTGAAAGATTAATAGAGGTTTCTGATTGCATTATTGCTGCAAATCATATCTCAGCATTTGATCCGCCATTTATTGGGTCTATAATTCCAACAGAAATTCATTATCTTGCTAAAGCGGAATTATTTAAAAATAAATTAGCTGGTGCTTTTCTTCTATATGTAAATTGCATTCCTATTAAACGTGGAAGGATAGATAAATCTGCTATCACTATGGTAAAATTGATTCTCAGAAATGGGCACTCAATTCTGATTTTCCCAGAAGGTACAAGAAAATCAAGTAAAGTAAAAGCAGGTATTGGTAAATTTGCAATTGAAACAAAGAAGGATATCATTCCAATGTATATTCATAATTCAACGAACTTCTTGAAATGCTTTTTAGGAAAGGAAAGATTGAAAATTGTTATTGGAGAGAAGATCACTGCAAAATCATTTGCTGAAATGGCAAATATAAAAGAAAACTATAAAAATTTGACAGACAGCGTTATGGAAAAAGTATACGAGTTGAAAAATGAATGTTAGAATTGCTAGAAATTCCGGTTTTTGTTTTGGAGTAAAAAGAGCTATAAAAATAGCACTTAAAACTTCAAGAGAGAATCATGAGGTTGTTACATTGGGTTCGATTATTCATAATCCACAAATGGTAGCAAAACTTGAAACTGAAAATATTTTTAAAGTTGAAAATGTTAGTGATATTAAAGGGCGACCTACAATAATTCGATCGCATGGTGTAAAAAAAGAAATTCTGGAAGAATTAGAAAAGAATAAAATCGAAATAATTAATGCAACATGTCCGTATGTTTCAAAAACTCAGGATTATGCGAAATCATTATCAGAAGATGGTTATAATCTAATTATTTTAGGTGATAGCAATCATCCGGAAGTTAAAGCTTTGCGTTCATATGTAAATAAGGAAGTTATAATTGTGGCAAATGCAGATGAACTTGAAGATAAACAATTTAAAAAAGTTGGAATTATTTCTCAAACGACCAGAAGAGTAGAAGATCTTCAAAAACTGGTAAAGAAATTAGTCCCTAAATGTCATGAAATACGTGTTATAAACACTATTTGCAACGCTACAACCATCAGGCAGAATTCAACTTTAGATCTTGCAAAAGAGAGTGACATTATGATTGTGGTAGGTGGTAAAAATAGTTCGAATACAAAAATGCTTGCCAGAATTTGCGAAAGTTTAGTAAAGACCTATCATATTGAAACAGCTAGTGAAATCGATAAAATGTGGTTCAAAGATAAACAGGATATTGGTTTAACCGCTGGAGCTTCTACACCCAATTGGGTAATTATAGAAGTGTACAATAAAATCTTAGAGTGTATAGGGAATATTAATAAAGTCGATAATATCGAGGATATTCCTGGTTTTAAGGAGGAATGATGTTTGTTAACGATCAAAAAGATGAAGTTTTAGAAACAAATGAAACTATCGAAAAAACAGAAGATGAACAATCTGAAGTTCAAGAAGAATCTAATGAAGAAAAAACAGAAGTAAAAGAGGAAGAGAAAAAAGAAGAAAAAAAAGAGTTGAGTACTGATGATTTTGAAGAAGATATGGAATCTTTACTTGATGAACATTTCAAAAAATTTGAGCAGGGGAAAATTGTTGAAGGTATTGTAATAAGTGTTGATGAACGTTCAGTACTTGTTGATATAGGTTTTAAATCTGAAAGTGCGATATCAATTCGTGAATTTTCAAATTCTAATTTACCTGAAGCAGGCAGTAAAATTAAAGTTTATATCGATTCTGTGGAAGACGGCATTGGAAGACTTAGACTTTCTAAAAAGAAAGCAGATTTTTATCTAAATTTGGAAAAACTTGAAAAGATCATGGGAGAAAATCAATCCGTTACTGGAATTCTCAGACGTCGTGTAAAAGGTGGGATGATAGTTGATCTGGAAAATTTGGAAGCTTTTTTACCAGGATCACAAATTTCCACAAAACCTATCCCGAATTTAGATCAATTCATAGGGAAAGAAACAAAATTTAAAATTATCAAAATTGATAAAGACCGCCGGAATATCATCGTTTCCAGAAAACAGGTTCTCATCGAGGAGCAGCAATCACGCTTAGAGGGTTTGAAAAAAGAAATTTCTGAAGGTGCAGAACTTGACGGTGAAGTTAGAAATATTACTGATTATGGTGCTTTTATTGACTTAGGTGGAATTGATGGATTGCTCCATATTACTGATATGAGCTGGGGGCACATCAAACATCCTTCTGATATGTTGAATATTGGAGATAAAGTTAAAGTTAGAATACTGAAATTTGATATAGAAAATGAAAAAGTTTCATTAGGTTTAAAACAGCTGGTTCCACATCCATGGGAAAATATAGAAACAAAATATCCGGAGGGAACAATTGTTTCAGGTAAAGTTGTGAACATAACCAATTACGGTGCTTTTGTAGAACTTGAATCAGGAGTTGAAGGACTTGTTCATGTTTCAGAAATGAGTTGGACAAAAAAAATAAAGCATCCCAAACAAATGTTTAAGAAGGGAGATTCGATAAAGGCTATTGTTCTTTCTACTTCTAAAGAAGAGAGAAGGATCTCACTCGGTGTTAAGCAGATGGAAGCAAATCCATGGTTTACAATTGAAGATAGATATCCAGTTGGAACTAAGATCAAGGGTATCGTGAGAAGCATAACTCCATTTGGTGTATTTGTTGAGATCGAAGAAGATATAGAAGGTTTGATACACATTTCTGATATTTCGTGGACAAAACGTATTTATCATCCAAAAGAAGTATTAAAGAAGGGTGACAAACTTGATGTGAAAGTTCTTTCAATTGATAAAACTTTACACAGGATTGCTCTGGGTATCAAACAATTACAGATAGATCCATGGGATAATCTTGATCAGAGACTTCCAATTAATACAGAAGTTAAGGCAAAAATTGTAAAGATCATTGCTAAAGGTGTTTTGGTTGATGTTTCAGTTGATGAAGATTCTGTTGAAGGATTTATTCCTCTTTCACATCTTGCAATTCCCGGACTCAAAAAAGCTGGAATGGCTTTTGAAATAGATGAAGAATTACCACTTAAAGTTATTGAACTTGATCTGGAAAACAGACGCCTGATCTTAAGTGTGAAAGCATATTTCTTTGCTCGAGATAAAAATGAGTTTAATGAATTTGTAGAAGAACATCAAAAAAGAGTAAACAAAAAATCTGAAAAGAGAAAAGCTATAAAAGAAAATCTTGTAAACGAAGAAAAGAAAGAATCTAAGAAAGAAATAATTGAAAAAACAAAAGATGAAGCAAAAACAAAAGTAATAGAAGAAACTATTAAAGTTGAAGCTGAGGTTAAACAGGAAGAGCCTGTTTCTGAAGAAGTATTAGAAGGAAAAGTTGAAGAAGTTAAGACTG
>Ga0208771_1000266_pt1 | contig 32816 bp, 35 predicted proteins | sample AntAceMetag02UKX_FD_184775 | JGI IMG/M metagenome (GOLD analysis project Ga0208771, IMG submission 184775) | Saline lake microbial communities from Ace Lake, Antarctica - Antarctic Ace Lake Metagenome 02UKX (SPAdes) (version 2) | ecosystem: Environmental > Aquatic > Non-marine Saline and... | reverse complement strand
GGAATGGAAGTGGTTGATAAAATTGAAGCAGTTAATGTTAATGAGAATGCTCATCCAACAGAAGATGTGATTATTGAAAGTATTGAATTATTAGAATAGTAAATATAAAGCATTAGTTTTTTAAAACTTGCTTTTTTCAAAATTTATTAATACTTTCTAAAGTTGCTTCGTTATTATTAATTTGAATTTTTAAAAAAATCATAACTATAAAAAGAGGTACATTATGGGAAACATTAAGATTAAATACTTCGCTATTTTTGTATTTGTTTACATTTTATTCTTTGTTGCCGGTAATATAAACGCTCAATACGAAGAAGAGAAAGCGTTTACATTCATAAAGGAAATATTCGATCGACACGATAATAAACTTCAGGATTTCCTGATCACTGAATTGACACATTACATCAACACATTTCCAGATAAAGCACACTCAGAAGATGCCAAGTATTTATTGGCTAAAGTGTATGAAGAAAAAGGAGCAACTCATAAAGCTCTTGCGTTATTTTTAAAGATGATTTATTTGTATCCGGATAGTCCCAAAAAATCAGAGTGGGCTGATTTAGTGCGGCAGATTGTTGCTAAAGAAAAGAAATATAAGGATCAGAAATCTGAAATTCTCAATGTTATTGAGCAGCAAAATTCCGAAAGGACAATAGAGGACCGGTATTTTGATTATTTAATTTTATTAATGACTTTAGATCAGCCCAAATTAAATGATTCGTTTTTAAATTCCTGTCGTGAATTTATCAAATTGTATCCTGACGATAAAAAAGACGATCAGGTGACTCTTTGGATCGCCGAGATTTATGCAAAGAAGAAAAAAAATACTCAAGCGGAAGCCTGTTTTTTGAAATTTAATTTGCTTTATGCCGATAGCCCGTTGCTGCCACAGGCAATTTACAAAAGAGGAGCTTTGCTTTATGAAAAGTTAAATAAAACTGATCAGGCGATTGAAGAGTTAAATCGTGTGGTAGCGGAATATCCTGAAAGCAGTTTTGCAGCGGATGCTCTGTTACTTCTTGGAACTATTAAAGAGAAAAAATTAAAAGATTATAAAGCGGCTAATGCTGATTACCGCAAGCTTGCTGATAACTATTCCAAAAATCCGAAGACAATAGATGCGCTATTTGCAATGGCAAAGCTAAACAAAGAAAAGTTGAAAGATTATCCAATCGCCGTTGCTGCTTATAATGAAATTGTTGAAAAAGATACAACAGGCGTTTTTGGTGCTAAAGCATTAGAAGAGATTGCAACGATTTATAAAAATAATCTTAAAGATTTTGCCAAAGCCTCCGAAACCTATAAACGGATTGCCGACGTTTATGAAAATTATGAACAAGTGGCGGACAGGTTATACGAAGCAGGAACTATTTGCGAGAAAAAATTGAAAAATAATCAGAAGGCGATTGAATATTATCAAATGATTTTAGATAAATATCCGACACATAAAAGAGCCGGGGATGCAAAGAAAAGAATAGAGAAGCTGCAAAAAAATTAGACACTTAAACGATTATTGAAAAATAGAAACGTTAGTATTATATAAAATGCGACGCACTTTGGAAGTGCGTCGCATTTTGTTTTTAAATAAGATGGGATTACACTTATTGTTTGATCCAATTCTTGAAGCCCAATTGAAATATTCTGAAATTATATGTCAATTTTTTTTTCATTCCCGAATGTTTTTATCGGGAATTTGTGTTGTTTGGAAGCGGATTCCTGCTAAGAAAATGCAGGAATGACAGGAATAACTCATTTTATTAAAATTAGTTACAGCCCTTAAAAAGCAAAATGTTATTTTAGCAAACTTCAAAAATTTAACCTAAATCAAAATTTTACTTGACAAAGTCAGTTTGGATTTTTACATTAAATGTAAACGTTTACATTTACCAAAAAAGATTTTATTCAATTATGCGAAAAATAACATTTTTAAGTTTTTTCATTTTTATGCTATTATACTTTTTCTCCTGTGCAAACAAAGAACAGTCCCAAATAGAATTAACTTTCTGGGCAATGGGCGCTGAAGGAGAACACATTAATAAATTAATTCCAAAATTTGAAGCAGGTCATTCACAAATAAGCATCAAAGTCCAATCTATTCCCTGGACAGCAGCGCATGAAAAGCTATTGACTGCTTTTGCTGGTCAGTCAACTCCAGATATTTGTCAGCTTGGCAATACCTGGATTCCGGAATTTCAAGCAATAGGCGCTCTGTCGGTTCTGGATTCATTAATATCTTTTTCTTCAATCGTAAGCAAAGATGCTTTTTTTGAGGGAATATGGAATACAAATGTTATTGGGAAAAAGGTATTCGGCATTCCCTGGTACGTTGATACGAGGCTGTTATTTTATCGTACTGATATTCTTACTCAAGCAGGATTTTCTCAGCCGCCGCAAACATGGAGCCAATGGCTTAAGGTCTCTCGTAAAATTAGAGATCATCCTACAAACCAGCAACAAAAATACGCTGTATTTTTTTCGCGAATATTAAATGACTGGCAGGTTCCTGTTATTTTGATCAAGGAAAATGGAGGGCGCCTGCTTCGAGAAAATAATTGTTACGGCGCCTTTGATGAGACAGCTACTGTTGAAGCACTGAGATTTTATTTGTCATTTTTTGAAGATGGGCTTGCTATTAAGAATATAACAGAAGTAGCCAATATTTACCAGGGTTTTTTAAATGGATTATTTTCAATGATGATTACCGGTCCCTGGAACATTAACGCAATAAGGAAGCGAGCGCCGGCTTTAGACGGTCACTGGAGTACTGCTCCCATGCCCGCTAAAAAAAATTGTAACTCAATAGCTGGCGGTGCCAGTTTAGTAATATTTAAAAATTCGCCACATCAAAAAGCTGCCTGGAAATTTGTCGAATTTTTATCACAGCCAGAGATTCAGGTGGAATTTTTTCGTTTAACTCTTGATTTGCCAGCAGTTAAAGCAGCCTGGAATTCTCATGAAATTGATACGGATAAGCAAATCAGCGCTTTTTATACCCAGTTACAAAATGTAGTTTCAACTCCTAAAATTGCTGAATGGGAACAAATTGCAGTAAAAATTCAGGAACATCTGGAAAAAGTGATTTTCGGTCGCATAAGCATTGAAGAGGCAGTTAAACAATTAAATAAGGATGTGGATAGAATTCTTGAAAAACGACGCTGGTTGTTGGCGCGGAATTTGATTTTGTCAGGAGAATATTAATAAATCTCAATAACCAAAAATTCAAATTCTAAACTGTTTGGATTATTGAATATTGGTTTTTGTAATTTATTTGAGATTTGCTTTTTCTTATTTGAATTTTTTTTTATTTACTCATGAAAGTGCCACAGAGTAATCAGTCTTATCTGTGGTAAGCAATGTCAATTATATTTTACAAACACCACATTGTTCACACAAAGAAATCTTGCTATATAAGCCATAGTTTTTTCGTACAGATTCTAATTTTTCTATTTCGGTTGCAGATAATTTTTTGACCCGCCCCAATTGACGTGCAGTTAATGTTACTCTGGCGCAATACTCAACTTTTTCCAATTTGCGAAAAGCGTTTATTAAATCAGTTCCGACAGTCAATGTGCCGTGGCGGTCGAGAATAAGCGCGTCATGATTTTTGATTAATTTTCTGATTACTTCAGCGCCTTCATCGGTGGAAATCGTGGCATATTCTGTGGTGGGAATTGTTCCGAAGATCAATACGACCTCCGGAATAATGCACTGGGCTAAAGATTCACCTGCTACGGTAAATCCTGTTGTTATTGGTGGGTGAGCATGAATTACAGCATAAATATCTGGACGCTCGCGGTAAGCCGCTAAGTGCATTGAAACTTCACCTGTAGGCTTACCACTTCCAGAGAGTTTACGTCCTTCCAAATCGATGAAAATAAGTTCTTCAGGTTTTAATTCCCCAAGGCAACTACCGCTGGCAGTGATCAACAGTCGGTTTCCATTTAATCGAGCGCTGATATTACCATCAGTCGCGGCGACGAAATCTTTGTCATAAATCTTTTTGCCAATGTTTACGATATCTCGTCTTAGTTGCCAATCACTGACCATGGTTCAATTTCCAAAATTTATTTCATCAATTATTCCGATAATAATAGAACGAATCGGCGCTGTTTTATCATCCACAACCTGACGGGCTGAATTGCCCTCATCTACAATCAACACAGTTTCTCCGACTCCCGAGCCAACCGAGTCCACAGCAATTAAATAGCCTCCTTCGGGAGCGCCTGTTGGAGTCAATTTATCCACAATTAACAACTTTTTAGAGTTGTAAAATTCATGATTAATGGTGGAATATATTTCGCCGACTACTTTGCCTATTATCATAAATTTCTTACTATCTTTAATTGAAACTCAATATTTAATTGATTAGCAAAATTTTTTTATAAAATCTCAAATTACAGAAAACAAAATACAAATAAAACTCAAAATTCAAATAACAAAAATCAAACTTGTTAAAATTAAGATCTTAAATATCAATTCTAACAAATCTCGAATTAATAATAATCACAAGCAAAAGCAGGTTTACAATTTAAGATTGAAATTATCTGAGATTTGTTTTTTGTTGTTTTATTTTGGTCGTGTAAAAACTAAATAGTGGAAAGATTAACTCCATCAACTATCCCAATAATTGTATGATCCACTGGCACGAACCAGGGATCTAATGCAAGCGCTGCTTCTCTGCCGCCTTCATAATAAACCAATTCATTTGGACCAGCCATTCGTGTAGAGTCGCAAGCAACTATCGGTTTACCGGTCGGCAAAGATTTTTTATTTAAAGGCTGCACCAGTAAAAGCGGTACACTTTCAAGTCCCTCATAAACGATACAAGGCGTTACTGTACCGATTATTTTTCCCAGCAACATTGTTCTATTCGCCTCCTGGTATTTTTCGATATTCAGCTAAAGCAAACCGAGTCGTGTCATTTATTTCAATTGCAAGTTCATTATGGATAGAAGGAATAATGGATTTATTTCTCCACAACGCTTTGTTTGAGATAGCGTTCATCCCTATTTCTATCGCAACTTCAATGTTTTCCACTTTGCCGTTAAATAAGACAAATGCTTTTCCGCCCAAAGAATCTGCTAACCTAATTTCAACAATTTTCACAGACGCACCTTTTATGCCGGCATCTGCGGCTTCAATTATTGCAGCCACCGAACCGGTTTCGATAATTCCGAATGCTTCATCGGTTATTCTGTTTCGTGTTCCCAACATTGATTCAATTACGCTGTGATGAATATCAGGCAGAAAAACTTTGTCTTCGACAAGGTCTTTACCGGCACTCAAGCCTTCTTTAAACGACTCTTCCACCGAAGCGACACTCCCACCGATTAACACAAGATATTTTCCACGAGAGACCGTACCAGCTTTGAACAGTGAAATAGGAGCTTTTTTAATCATTGCATCACCGGCGAAAATGCCAGTTGAAATGCTGCTGAATTCAATCAGCGCTATTGCGGGATATTTTTTCATATTATACAATCCGAAAATGATCAACTAATACACAACGCCGTTCTCTTGAAAAACTGCGCGGACCGGTTAAACCCTCTCCAGTGGGGCTGGCAATGGTAAATGATGTGTGTCCCTCGCCGCCAAAGCCTAATCCTGCATAAGCGGGTCCGTTTTTAACAAAAATTGTCGTATTTATTTCTCTTGCCATCCGGCTCAAATTATCTATATTTCTTGAATACATTACTGCTGTGTGGAAATTGCCTCCTTCAACTAATTTCGCAAAGTCAATTCCTTCGTCAGCATCTGAAACACGAACAATGGGAAGCACAGGCATCATTTGTTCTGTCCAGAGTAGAGGATGGTTTTTGTTAACATCAACGATTGCTAATCTCAATTTATCATCTGCTGAAATACCAATTTTGGAAAGGATAACACTAACATTTTTACCAATGAGTGATTTATTTATCACGCCTGGTTGAGCCGGTCCATTTATTTTGTCGAAAATTATTTTTTCTAATTGAAAAAGTTGATCTTGATTAAGCAGGATAGCGCCATTGTTGACCATTTCTTTAATTAGATCATCTGTAATGGTTTTAACAGCGATGACTTCTTTTTCATCAACACAAATAATATTATTGTCAAACGAAGCACCTTTGACAATTTTGCGTCCTGCCAGTTCAATATCAGCAGTTTCATCAACAACTACAGGAGGATTTCCAGGTCCGGCACAAATTGCTCGTTTACAACTATTCATTGCTTCTCTAACAACAGCGCCTCCGCCAGTTACCACAAGTAATCGTATGCCAGGGTGTTTCATTAATTGTTGAGCAGTTTCAATTGTCGGTTCAGCAATACCTGCAACGAGATTAGCAGGACCGCCCGCGCTGATTATTGCTTCATTAATTATACTAATATTTTTAATGGATGTTTTTTTCGCCCCGGGATGAACATTAAAAACAACTCCATTACCAGCCGCGACAATACCAATTGTGTTACAGATTATGGTTGAAGTTGGATTGGTAACAGGGGTGATAGCACCGATGACACCATAAGGCGCAGGTTCAAAAAGAGCAAGCCCATGATCACCACTGCGCGCTGTTGGTGTCAAATCTTCAGTACCGGGTGTTTTTTCACAGACTAATTTATTTTTTGCTATTTTATCATCAACCCTGCCGAAACCAGTTTCAGTTACGGCATCCTCGGATAATATTTGAACGTTTTCCAACAATTTTTTTCTGATGCTGGCGATAATTTGTCCACGCTTGCTGATGGGCATGCTGATCAGTTGTTTATGAGCTACTGTTGCAGCGTTAACAGCTTCATCAATCGTATTAAATATGCCCTGTGCTGGTGAAGTGTTAGGTACTGGCTCACCATTAGACTGTAGTGAGTGTTGAGTCTTTTCCCTGCTAATAATGTTAAAAACTTTTTCAGCAACGTAATTTATTTGGTTGTCTGTTAGCTCAGGCAAAAATTGGCTCCTTTTTTCTCTCGTTTTGGATGATGATTTTTGGTTCTTTATTTTTGGGAGGAATAGGGAATCCGTTTTCTTTTAATAAATTAATGTGCTCTCTTATAGCCCCCTTTGCCTTGAATAAACAATCCTCAATTGAGTGACCTACTCCTGTAAATCCTTCTAATTCGGGAGAATAAAAACCGAAGAAATCTGGTTCTTCGGTTGCTTCGATTACTAATGAATAGTTTAATTTAATCATTTTGTAATTCTTAAGAGCTATTTTTCAACACATCATCGTGTGGACCAATTCTACGAAATAGATAAAAATTTTTATGAACCTCAAAAGTGAATCGATAAAACATATCAATGCTCGCTTCCCATCTGTTTTTAAAACTTTTCATCTTTTTAACTCTGAGAGATGGGTGATTAATATCTTGAATAAATAGTGTAATTTTTTTTTCAAATTTATCTTGAATTACAGGAGGTAATTTTTTGTAATCTCGTTTAAATACATCAGTGCGAATAATATTCATTTTTTAAGGTCTGAAATAAAGTCATCAAGTGAATCGAATGATTTAGTTTTTCCAGATATTATTTCTTCATCAGCTTCATTTTCAGCATTTTTCCAATTAAAATATTTGAAATATTGTGGAAGAGTTAATGCATACTTGATCAATTCCATCACAGCATCTTCAATAGTCTGCTTTTGTTTAAGCTTTTGATATCTTTCAATATCATCAATCATACTATCTGAGAGATTGATTTTTAATTCATTTGCTGCCATGACGTTCCTCTATATAATTAAATAATTTTAGATTTCTTGTAATAAGCTATCAAAAATGGCTTTATCATTAATTCGAGATTTCAATTTTCATATTTAGTCTATCTCACCCTTTTTATATCTAATCTCCCCATTCACCTCCCAATTGTCCACAATCGCCATAACAACCGCATCGCAGGGACGGTTATCGGTCATTACGGTTTGGCGGGCAGAACTGCCGGTTGCGTAGAGAACCATTTCATTCACTCCTGCACCGACTGCATCCGCAGCGACTACGTGTCCACCGCTTTCATTCCCTTCTAAATCAACCTGTTTTAATAAAAGGAATTTTAAGCCTTGCATACTTTCTTCTTTGCGAGTGGACACGACTGTGCCAATGACTTTTGCTAATAACATATCTTTGCCTATGATTAATTTGTTGGTAATAGATCACCACTTATTTTATATTAAAGAAACTAATACATAACGGTAATAAGGTAAATAGGTAATAAGGTAATTGCGTAATCAAACCACTCCCTAATTTCCTATTCTCCTAATTACCAAATTTCCTTATTTGCTTAAATTCTTAATTAGTGTAATTCGCGAAACTGAAAGTCCGCCGTTTTTTTTGTGGATTAGCGGTTGACTCATTTACTTGTATTCTTTTTTTCAGCATCTACTTCTTCCTTTCTGCCCAAAGGTAACACCTGGTCAACATTGCTATGCGGGCGTGCAATAATATGGACAGCAACGATTTCGCCAACTTTTGCAGCACCAGCCTGTCCAGCCTCACAAGCGGCTTTTACAGCAGCAACGTCGCCGCGAATGACTGCGGTGACATATCCACCGCCAGTGTTTTCATAACTTACTAATTCAACTTTAGCTGCTTTTACCATTGCATCTGCCGCTTCAACCATTGCCGGAAAACTACGACATTCAATCATTCCAAGAGCTTCTGCCATTTTTAATGCCTCCTAAATTCATTTTAATAATTTATAATATTTAATATTTTTTTCTCTGCACTTTTCGAGCACTCCGCGTTTTTTGCCTGCTCTCGAAGGGTGCGTTGTCTGCGGTGAATAATTACGAATTTTGTTCTTTACCAGTTACATTTTCAATCGCTTGTACTGCCGCGCGCCAGCCGACATCAATATCGCGTTCCTCGCCGCCGAGATAGACTCTGCCGAAGCTTCCGTAAGCGCGCACTTCAAGAATATTTATTTCTGCTGCTTTTTCGGATTCATTTGCTGCTAATGCTGCATAGGCTGCCGGCTGAACTTCCATGACATACATTGTTTGCCCGGGAATAATCATATTTCCGTGACGCATTCGATTAATCAACTGTGTCTGATGATCATCAATCCGTCTGATGACCTGACTGGAGAATATTTTTGGTTTCCAGCGATCTTCTTCTTTTAGCCCAAGGGCCTCTAAAATTGAACTTCCCGCCTGTCGAACATCGGCTTGCGATTCAGAGTGAATTTCCAGCAGTCCATAAAGTCTTTCAACGATTTGCATCCCTGGTGTCACTCTTGTTGATTTAAGCGCGACATCGGTTATGCGGTTTATTTCAATGCCAGGTGAAATTTCCACATACAGAGAAGCCATGTGGGCAATCGGCAAAAATCCCTTCGCCACAGTCCCTAAAAACGCAGCATACTGGGGCTGTAGGTTATCTAAAAAAACGTACGAACGTAAGTCAACCAAATTATTTCTCCTTATTTATTTTTTCTATGGGAAATATTTGTAAATATTTTTTCGATGAAGAGCTCTAAAAAAGATAATCACATTATTATCATACTCGAATCCGATCCTATAATTGCCAACTCTTAATCGGTAATAAGTATCATAACCTTTAATCTTTTTAATATTTTTGAGTTCCACAAATTTATTTGTTTCTGGGATATAAACAAATATTAGCTGTTGAATCTGTGTCCTGGTTCCCTCCGGTATTTTATTTAAGTCTTTGAGGAAAATTTTCTTAAACTTAACATTCACTTTTGAAAACCCGAAATATTTTTTGCATCTTGTAAGTTTACTTCCTCATTATCCTTTACTTCTTCCATTGCTTTTGCTAATCCAGCATCCAAAAGTATTTCCTCAAATTTTATATATTTTTGGTAATTCAGTATGACAGATTTAATTTTTCCCCTGTCATCCGTTATATAAGATTCAACTAATTCCATAGTATTTCCCTATAATTTATTATCGTCAAATATTTCAAAATTAAGATTTTGTTATTAAACCAGCTTGTTGCACAATTTTCACCCCAGCGCTTGCGCCAAGTCGGGTGGCTCCAGCTTCGATCATTTGTTGGGCATCTTCATAAGAGCGGATGCCGCCAGCCGCTTTAACTCCTATTGATGTGCCGCTGACTACTTTGCTCATTAGCGCGACATCGTGTGCAGTAGCTCCAGATGGACCAAAACCCGTGGAAGTTTTAACATAATGGGCGCGCGTTTTTTTGGATAATTCACACGCTTTAATTTTTTCATCGTCAGTGAGCAGTGCTGCTTCAATAATTACTTTGCAAATGGCGCTGCCATCCACGCAAGCTTCAACTACCGCCCGAATATCTTTTGTAACTAAATCATAATTCCCACTTTTTAAAGCGCCTATGTTGATCACCATATCTATTTCTTTAGCGCCTTCCCGGATGGCTCGCCGTGCTTCCATTGCCTTGATTTCAGGTAGATTTGCGCCCAGGGGAAACCCGACAACGGCACACACATCAACGTTGGAATCCCTGGTTAATTCATGAGCTAATTTAACATAGCTGGGATTAATACAAACGGAAGCAAAATTATATTCGACTGCCTCCTGACAAAGCGTTTTTATATTTTCCCTTGTTGCTTCTGGTTTTAAAAGTGTATGGTCGATGTATTTTGAAAATTCTTTTGACGTTCCAATTCCGCCTGGAGCATTGGAAACTCTTGACAACCCTAAATCAATAAATTTACGTACTGCGTCAGGTGCTTTGTCTGCACATTGTCCGCAATCAATACACGTTTCATTGTCACAATTGGCGGGCGTTGTTGCAGAAATAAAATTTTTATCACGGCTGAACATTACGGCAATTTTTTGTGCAATTTTTTCGAGATCCGTTGTTGAAATTTCTGACAATTCTGATTCTCCTGGATTTGTTGAATTATTTTTTGAATTAGTGTCCACTGATAGTTGTCCTTTTTCTATTTCTTCGATCATTTTAACTCTTCTTAAATGCCTGTCCACTGTACATTCTGTCGTCAACCAAATATCTACGATTTGTTTGGCTAAACTGAGACCAATTAATCCCGCTCCCAATGTGAGCACGTTTGTGTTATTATGTTCGCGACTGTTTCTGGCAGATGATTCATCATAACAAAGAGCCGCACGAACTCCATCAACTTTATTGGCTGCCATTGCTGAGCCTATTCCGGCGCCGTCAATTATAATCCCTTTTTCGTATTTTCCCTCTGATATTAATTTTGCAACATTAAAAGCTATTGCTGGATAATCGACAGATTCAGTGCTGAATGTGCCGCTATCATAAACCGAATATCCTTTTTCTTTGAGATAAAGTTTTAGCTTCTCTTTTAATTCAAAACCAGAATGGTCTGAGCCGATAGCGATTTTTATTGTGTTTGAATCTGGAGTCATATTAATTTTTGATGTAAAAATATTTAATTGCAAATTTTATTGAAAAATTATTATAAAAAAAAATAGTAAGATAAATATACAAAAAATTAGCCCATGTGTCAAGTGAAATATTCTTCATAAATTTGTGCAATATTTTTAGCTTGATTTTTAATCGAATATTTTGTATTAATGATTAATCAACTTTTCTCAGCTAATTTAAAATTTAAAAACGAAGGAGATAACTAAATGACCTCCGCAACTAAAGAATTGTCCTACGATAGACTTCGATACAACTGTGATCCAGCGCAATTCAAATTTGAAACGACCGCTGATTTAAAACCGTTGAGTGAGATTATCGGACAGGAAAGAGCCGTAGCAGCAATTGATTTTGGCGTTAATATTAAGAGTTTTGGTTATAACATTTTTGCGGTGGGCCCGGTTGGCGCTGGCAGGACTTCGACAATAAAAGAAGCTGTAGAAAAAAGAGCCCATGAATTGCCCGTTCCCGATGACTGGTGTTATGTTTATAATTTTCAAAATTCTGAAGAGCCGAATTCTCTTCGATTACCCGCTGGAGAGGGGAAGAAATTATCTAAAAGCATGGAGCGTTTGATTTCCCAGTTTACAAAGGATATCCCGGATGTTTTCAACTCCGAGGATTATAAAAAACAAAGACAGGAAATTGTTCAAAATTTTGAAAAAAAACAAAATGAAATTTTAACAAATCTTGATTCTCAACTTCGCAAGAAGGGTTTTACACTGAGAAAAATTGCGACAGGTCTGGTTCTGGTTCCGGTTAAAGATGGAAAACCGCTAACTACACAAGAGATTGAGGCAATGCCTGAAGCTGAAAGAAAGAAAATGGAACAGACTGGTCAGGCATTTCAAGCTGAACTGAACGAAGAACTGCAAGCCATCAATAAATTAGAACAGGAGACCAGAGCAAAATTAGACAAACATCAGCGGCATGTCATGTGGCTTATCATTGAACATCCGATGAAAAATATTCGTGAAGAATTCAAACAGCAAAAGGAAGTGCTCGATTATTTAAAACAGGTTGAAGAAGACCTGCTAAATCATGTGGAGGACCTTTTGCCTCTTGCTGCCGAAGAAAATTTAAATAACCCGATTGATAGTAATAAAAAGACGACAAATTTAGATTTAGATCGTTATTTGATTAATTTAATAGTTGACAACAGCAGAACAGTCGGCGCTCCAGTAGTGGTGGAAACAAATCCAACATACAATAATCTTATCGGCAGAATTGACCGCATTCCGCAAATGGGAACATTGGTCACTGATTTTACCATGATCCGAGCCGGCGCGCTTCATAAGGCAAATGGTGGATTTTTAATTATTGAAGCTGCCCAATTATTTCAGTCACAAATTACCTGGCAGGCATTAAAACGAGCAATAAAGAATCATTCAATTGTAATAACCGATTTGAGCGAAGAATTTAGTCACGTCAGCGTGAAGACGCTGGAGCCGGAGCCAATTCCATTAGATGTAAAGGTAATAATTATTGGCAATTTACAAACATATTATGCATTGCTTTCGTATGATGAAGAGTTTAGAAAACTTTTTAAAGTGAAAGCAGATTTCAGCATGGATATGCCGCTCAATAAAAAAAATATCCAGAATTATGCCCGCTATATTTCAAAACAAAATAAGGAAAAAGGTTTGTTGAATTTTAATGCAGAATCTGTGGCGCGGGTCCTTGAATACGGGGTTGAACTTACTGCTGATCAAAACAAACTGTCTGCCCAATTTACTGCAATTCAGGATTTATTAGTTGAAGCAAATTACTGGGCAAAAAAAAATCGCCATTCAATAGTTAAAAAATCTGATGTTCAGCAAGCTCTTGATGAAAAGAAATTTCGATTGAATAAATACGAGATCCGGGTTCACGAAATGATCAATGAAGGCACAATTTTTATCAATACGAAAGGAGAAAAAGTAGGTCAGGTCAATGGGCTGGCTGTGCTTGATGTCGGCGATTACGCTTTGGGAAAACCAAGCCGAATTACTGCAAGAACATATTTGGGACAGGGCGGTGTAATTGCAATCGATAGGGAAGCGAAGATGAGTGGTTCTCTTCATAATAAGGGAGTGCTTATTCTTTCTGGTTTTTTTAATGGAAAGTTTGGTCAGAAAAAACAGATTTCCATGTCTGCCAGTATCACCTTTGAGCAAACCTATGATTCAGTGGATGGAGACAGTGCGTCTTCAACAGAACTTTACGCACTCATTTCCTGTTTGTCAGAGTTTCCAATAAAACAAGGGCTGGCTGTGACTGGTTCAGTTAATCAACTGGGGGAAATCCAGCCCATTGGCGGCGCAAAATATAAGATTGAAGGATTTTTTGATATTTGCCAGGCCCAGGGATTAACCGGGGACCAGGGCGTATTAATTCCCAAAGCTAATGTTCAAAACCTGGTATTAGATGAGCGTGTTGTGCAGGCAGTGAAGGATGGAAGATTTCACATTTATCCAGTTAAAACTATTGAACAAGGAATTGAAATTTTAACCGGAAAAAAAGCTGGCAGGAAACTGAAAAGCGGAAAGTTTACTGCCGGAACAATATTTAGTGCTGTAGATGAAAAATTGCAGCTAATGGCTGACTTGGTGAAAAATAATAAAAAGAAAGAGAATAAGAAAGACAAGGAATAGTGTGAAATAAAAAATATATTGTAATTATTTAGTCAGGTTGATGTATTGTTAGAAACATAGAATCAAATGAAACGCAGAGGCTGCAAAACCCGCAGAGTTTTTATTGAAATTTATTTTCCAAATATAAAAAAATCTTTTGTAAAAAAAAGACCTGTATAGTTACCATATTAAATTTAAAAAAGGGATTATGAAGATTTGACTTGTAATACTGCTGCATTACTTTTAAAACAATTTTGAATAAATAATTTGTAACTATTCAGGTATGACAATAATAATAGGCAAAACGATTGGGGGCATAACTATTTTAAAAACTGTCAATTATATTTTGTTTTAATTACTACATTTCCAACCGATAGAAACTATCTTCCATAGGCAGATTTTTACTAATAATTGATTCGCTGAAGGAGAACCCAACAGATATTATTAAAAAATAGTAACTATTCAGATTTGATTACAATTTTTCATCTGTTGGCTTGTTTCTATCAGTTGGTGGTTTTTTTCTTGACCGTAATCCCTGTGCTTGAAGAGTATCAACCTTGATCTTTTCTTTTGAAGAATCTAAGAAATGAGGATAGCAGAATGGGCTTTAAATGTGGATTAGTAGGACTACCCAATGTGGGGAAGTCAACGATATTTAATGCGTTAACCGCACAACAGGTTGATGCATCAAATTATCCTTTTTGTACCATCGAACCTAATGTTGGAATCGTGCCTCTGAAAGACGAAAGACTGGACAGAATAGGGGAGATAATTGGATCGGCAAAAGTTATTCCGACAACTCTGGAGTTCATTGATATTGCCGGATTGGTAAAAGGAGCGAGCAAAGGGGAGGGGCTGGGCAATCAATTTTTGAACCATATTCAAGGTGTTGATGCGATCGCCCATGTAGTGCGCTGTTTTGAAGAAAAAAATGTTGCTCATACAAGCAGTGAGCTCGATCCAGTCAACGATATTGAGGTTATTACAACCGAGTTAATGTTGAAAGATTTGGAAATTGTTGAACGGCGTTTGGCAAAATTACGGCAGGCTGTAAAATCTGGCGCCCCTGAATTGAAGAAACAACTTGATATTATTTCAGAATTTGAAAAAAATCTTTCCCAGGGTATTCCACTCAAGAAAATGGATTTATCAGATTTAGGCAAGGAAATGATTCAGGAAATGAATTTGCTCACTGTTAAGCCGTCAATTTATATTGCGAATGTGAGTGAAGATAACTTAGAGAATAATCCCCACGCTCAAAATCTAATTCAGTATGCGAATGAACGTGGAGAAAAGTATGTAATCATTAGTGGAAAAGTGCAGGAAGAAATTGCCCAATTGGACGCTGAAAGTCAAAATGAATTTCTCACCGAATGGGGACTTGATGAACTGAGTTTGGATAAAATAGTTCACGCTGGTTACCAGGTTTTGAATTTAATAACTTTTTTTACAGCAAATGAAAATGAAGCCCATGCCTGGACTATTCCGGCTGGAACGTCTGTTCAGAAAGCGGCTGGAAGAATCCACACTGATTTTGAAAAAGGTTTTATAAAAGCAGAAGTAATTAAATATAATGATTTGATAAAACATGGTTCAGAATATGAAGTAAAACATCACGGATTGATGGGAGTGCATGGTAAGGATTATATTGTAGAAGATGGGGATTTGATTTTTTTCAGGTTTAATGTTTAGCTTGAATTATTCAAATTAGATAATCTTTCTTTCATTTTTTCGACAAAGGAATATGGCACATTCATTCTACCAATTAAAATATCGTTATTATGTTTTCCATGATAGTCTGAACCACCTGTTTCAACCAAGCCATTTTTATGAATTATCTCGCGAAAGCGATTGACTTGTTTTTGATTGTGTCTGGGGTGAAGTGTTTCAATTCCATCCAATCCGAGTTTAATTAAGTTAAATGTCCCAGCATCGTTAATGTCTTCTCCCGGATGAGCCAACACGCAAATTCCCCCAGCCCTGTTAATTAGTGAAATTGCTTCATGTGGCGTAATTTTATATTTTGGCACTGCACAGGGGCGACCATCGCCGATGTATTTATTGAACGCCTCGTGATAATTATCCACACAACCATGCTTAACCATTGCGTCAGCAATGTGGGGACGTCCGATTGAACCTTTTTGTGCTATATCCTGAACCGTCCGAAAGCTTAAGTTGCATCCCAAATTGTTTAAAAGCTTGACTGTTTTTTTGGCACGTTTTATTCGCTCCTGCTTAAAATAATCTACATAGTCTATCAGGTATTTAGCGTTGTAGTCAATGAAATAGCCAAGCAAGTGAACATCAGAATTTCTCGATTGAGCTGAAATTTCTATTCCCGGGATGAATTCCAATCCTTTGTCTGATGCATATTTTTCAGCATCACCCAATCTGGAAATATTATCGTGATCGGTGATACTTATTGCTTTGAGCTCGATTTTGATTGAATAATCGATGATCTCTTTGTAACTTAATAAACCATCCGATTGATCAGAGTGAATGTGGAGATCGACTTTCGCCTGAGAATTAGCTGTAGAACGTGTTTGATTTATCTGCATACGTGATTGTAGAATATAATATGAATTGCAAAATAAATAGATTGAGTATTATTTTAACATATTTTGTAATAATTTTTATCAGGATTTATTACTTTTTTCATCTTGATTAGCCTGTGTCTTTTCTTCCTCTTTATTCCGATTTTTAGATACCAATTTCGATACCCAGATGCTGATTTCATACAGAAGAATTAGCGGACCTGCCAAACAAAGCTGGGTAAATACATCAGGCGGAGTTAGTACTGCCGCAAGAATAAATATTGTCACAATACCATATCGCCTTTTTGTTCTCAAAAATTCGGGCGTTACAATTCCCATTTTTGTTAGAAAATAGGAGAGTAGTGGCAATTCAAAAATTACACCGAAAACAAGAATCAACAGCGTAACAAATTTTAAGTATTCTTTTATTTGAATAGAAGCTTTAAATTGATCCGTATTGAAATTGAGTAAAAAATTTAATCCATAAGGAATAATTATAAAATAACAAAATAACGCACCAACCATAAATGAAAAGGTTGAGAAAAAAACAATCATTGGAACATATTTTTGTTCCTTTTTGTACAGCCCTGGTGCGACAAATTGCCAAAGCTGGTAAAAAATTACTGGCAAACTTAAAATGATTCCGGCAAACAATGCGACTTTAATATGAACCATAAACCCTTCTGTGGGAGCCAAAAAGATGAGCTTTTCATCTTTAATAGGATATGGACTTATTAAAATTTTCATCAACTGCCTGGAAATAGAATAACTACCAACGGTAAAAAATACAATTGAAAGGATGCTTTTAAGCAATCTGCCCCGTAATTCCTCTAAGTGTTCTAAAAATGGCATCACTTTTTCTTTGGTACCATTGTTTTCAGCGCTATTATCTTGCGTAGTTGTGTTGTCAGTAGTTTTGTTCTCTTCCTGAGTTGTGTTTTTGTTTTCTTTTTTTGATTTCATATTTAGTTTGTTAAATTAAAAATTAAGTGACTATTCAGATACTCTTTTTTACCGCCGCAAATAATTTTACAAAATTAAGTGGGTAGATAAAAAACAATCTTTTTAGTTCAGGGTTAGGATATATAATTACTGCAATTTTTATAAATGTTGAATTTACTAATAATTCATTTAAAAATCAAGTTTAATTTATGGGATAATGCAAGACCTCAGTTACTGGGATTTTCAAAATGTAGGGTACTTTTTTATGTTTACGGACACGGGTAATCTCTTCAAACCCGTCCATTTTCCATGAAAAACGATTTCGGTTAATACTAAATCTGGCTTCAAGTCCGCTGCTATTTTTATCCCATCTTCACCCGATTTAGCGTAAGCGACAACCTGGTTTCCTTTTGCCTCAAGTTTTATTTTCAATTCGAGTGCAATTATGGATTCCGCCTCAATAATTAATATTTTACCATTTTTCATGTTTGTTGACCATATATTTTATTCTAAATGTTTTTTGCATTTAATTATTTTGGCATTATTATTTAATTCCGTAATTAATAACAAACTTAGTCCCTTCCTCCCTGATTACCTCAAGGGTACCCTTAACCTGCTCCGTTAAAATTTTAATTAAATGCAACCCTAATGATTCAGTATTGTTAAAATCAATATCATCCGGAATGCCCACACCATTATCCTGAACAATCAGTTTACATCGGTTATCTTTCAATTTTTTCAGGGAAACACAAACTGTTCCCGCTCATTCGTCGGGAAACGCATGCTTGAGTGCATTGGACATCATTTCATTGAGCAGCAATCCTAATGGAATAGAATCATCAATTGACAGCTTAATTTCATCGACATCAAGTTCTAATGAAACGTTACGGTTCAGCCGGTAGTTAATGAACGTACTGTTCGCCATGGTCTTGATATATTTTTTTACATTGATATTGGAGATATCTTCGGATTGATACAATTGATTATGTACCTGAGCCATGGCATAAACCCTGCTGATACAGTCTTTAAACGCTTCTATTGCCTGCTTGTCTGTTATCTGTCGTGCCTGGGTATTGAGCAGGCTGGTAACAACATCAAGGTTATTCTTAACACGGTGGTGGATTTCTTTGAGAAGAATTGTTTTTTCTGCCAAAGATTTATTAAGTTGTTCTTCTGCTTTTTTGCGCTCGGTAATGTCTCTGATAATGGCTTGTATATATTGTTCATCATCCAATTCAATTCTATTCAAACTAACTCCAGCGTTAAAAGGAGTTCCATCAAATCGGCAGTGGAGCCATTCAAACGATAAAGATTCTCCTTTCAAGGCACGATTTATTTTTTTTAATGCTTGTTTTTTGGAATCACTGCCGTCAGGTTGGCTGGTTGGTGAAAATTTATAAGGCGGCTTCCCAATTATTTGATCTCTTGTACAGCCAAATATTTTCAATGTTTTTCGATTGCAATCTATAAAAACATTTTTCTTCATCAGAAAAATGGCTTCATTGGCTTCTTCGAAAAGCAATCGATATTTTTTTTCATTTTCGAGAAGCGCCTGTTCCGCTTGCTTAAGCTCAGTGATGTCGTGTGAACTCACTATCACCCCTGTCACAGATTTTTTTTCGCCGAAGTATGGATAATAAAAAACATCCATAAATATTCGCCACAAATTTGGGAAATCAAACCATGATTGATAATTGATTTCTTCTCCAGCAAAACAGCGATCCAGATTTTCCTTGATGAGTTGTTCAAATACTTCCTTTCCAAACAGGTCGGATACAGAATTTTCAATGATCTCTTCACGTGATTTATTATGTGCTTGAAGGCAAGTCTCATTTGTGGCTTGATAAATATAATTTTGATCAAGAAATGACATGTGGTCGTTTATGGCGGAGATTATGCGTTCGTATTTGTGCAACACCTCCTCAGCTTTTTTACGTTCGGTAACATCCCGGCTGAAAAGAGAAAAACCTGTCAGATTACCTTTGGGATCAAATATTTCAGCTACCAGGGATTCGAGATAGCGAACGCCTTCGTCTGTTTCCTGAGTAGAAAAATAACGGTATTCACCATCCTTACGCACTGCTTCAACAGCCTTTTCAAATTTCTCCGGTTCAGCTTTTTCAGTGGTGTGCATTTCCATTACCGTTTTGACGATTACTTCATCGGCTGTGTAACCAAAGAATTTTTCAGCCATAGGATTGTAGCAAGTAATGTAGAAATTCAGGTCAGTGGTCGCAATAGCAAGTTGGCTGGTACTGTTAAGAATATTTTCCAGGAGAGTGTTTCTTTCAATCAACTCATTCATTTTTAAATTACTTTTTTCGGCGGCTTGTTTTTTAGTTTTTTTTTGTCTTTCATTTGAACTCCAGGATAACAAATTGCTATGGTTATTAAAATTCTGGAAGGTTAAATTATTAATGCCACGAATTCACGAATTATATTCGAATAATTAATTAGTTATTAATTCTTGAATTCGTGGCATTTAAATAAGGAAAGATTTATTTCACGCAAAGCCGCGAAGAACACCAGGAAAAACTTTTAGGCTTTTGCTTACTCTTAGGCTATTATAATCTTTGAGTGATAATAAAATGTTTAAATCAATAACATCTGTTTTGGAAGTTAATTTTTAGTTGTAAGCTCAAAATAATTTTACGAGAATTGAAATGATAATAACAGCGGCTGATATCATTGCTCATAACCTTAACGTTAAATCGTGTTTCAAACGTATTTCTAATTCATTCAAATTGAGTTACGACAACTGCTTTTTTTTCCTGCTACTGCCACTGCTGCTTAATATTTTCTTGCTACTGTATCTTCAGTCCAGAAAATCCCAAAAACGCAATTGCCATCAACCCAGCCATGAGAAAAGCAATGGGTATTCCTTGCAGCGCTTTTGGAATGGGCGCCATTTCTAATCTTTCGCGAATTCCAGCCATTAAAACCAGCGCTAATGTGAATCCAATACCAGCAGCAAAGCCATTAACGATGCTCTCAATGAAATTATAATCATTATCCAAATTTAACAAGGCAACCCCCAAAATAGCACAATTTGTGGTTATCAGTGGGAGGAAAATTCCCAGAGATTTGTAAAGCGCAGGACTGGTTTTTTGCACAACCATTTCTACAAATTGCACCAGCGCAGCAATGACAAGAATAAAGGCAATTGTTTTTAGATAAACCAGGTCTGGCGGCTCTTTTGGCGAAAAAATAAGATAAAATATGTTTGAAGTTGTGGGCTTTAACATAAAAGCATTGATAATCCAGGTAACGCTGGATGCTAAAGTCATAACAAAAATAACTGCCATGCCCATGCCCAACGCGGAATCCATATTTTTAGAAACACCGATGTAAGGACATATTCCCAGAAAGCGAGCCAGGACAAAGTTATTTATGAATATTGCTGAAACAGCGATTATCAATAATTCATTGAATTGCATTTAAATAATCCTCCGATTGGAATATATTTTAAAAATTTATACCTAACATAAGTTTATTTATTCCATTAACTAGCATATATGCAAAAGTTGCAGCAGCAGTATCAGTGGCAGAAAAAATAACTGCAACTGCAACTGCTAGTTTCAGGCTGCGTTTCGTTTTGTATCCAGCCAGTTAAAAAATCCCAGAAACATGCCCAGGGTTAAAAAAGCTCCTGGCGGCAGAATTAGAAGCAGCACTGGCTCAAATCCAGAACCAAAAATCGGAATGCCCCACAGTTTTCCATCGCCAAGCAATTCTCTCACAATTGATAGAAGCGTCAATGCGAAAGTGAATCCCAATCCCATACCAAAGCCATCTAAAAAGGAATAGAAGACTGGATTTTTTCCGGCGTAAGCCTCAGCCCGTCCCAGGATAATACAGTTTACAACAATTAACGGCACAAAAATTCCCAGCGCTTTATGAAGTTCGGGCGCAAATCCAGCCATTACCAGATCAACAATGGTTACGAAAGTGGCGATGACAACAATATAAATTGGAATGCGGATTTTTTTGGGAACACCCTTTCTGATCATTGAGATAATAACATTTGAGCAAATCAGCACAAATGTCATTGCCAGTCCCATACCTATCGCATTTTGCATGGAATTGGAAACTGCCAGCGTAGGACACAAACCAAGGGCTAATTTGAATACCGGGTTCTCTTTATAAAAGCCTTTGAAAAATTCGTTTGAAAGTGACATACTGATTCCTTTATCTATTTATATATTTTGGAATGTTTGTAAAGCACCAAATTAAAAATCCCAAATTACAAATAAACTTCAAATTCTAAATTTCAAATCTTAATGATCATAAACAGGTTTAGTATTTTGAATTTGAGTCATTGGAATTTATTTGGAATTTATATTTTGTTTGTTGTGATTTAATTAACTTTAAATCCTTTTACCTTCTTTTCTAATTTACTCAAACCCTTTTTTATAGAATTCGCCACAGCCCGTGAAGAAATAGTGGCGCCGGTAACACTAATAATTTTGCCGCCGTCTTTATCCACTGCCAGACCTTGGGCAACGTGATTAAGAAATTGATCCTGAAACCAGGAAAAATTTTCCCCATAGCGGACTTCTTCAACTTTTGTTCCCAAACCGGGAGTTTCTACTTGCTGCATTATTTTTATTCCCTTAATAGTCCCGGTTGTATCCACGCCTACCATGGTTTCTATTTCACTTGAATAACCTGACCCCTTTGCCACGAATGCATAACCAACAATGTTTTGTTTTTTAGTAGTTTTATAACCAATGTAATAACTGATTTCATCATTTTCAGATACGGGATCGATTGCTTCTGGATTGGCAGTTGGCAATGCTGCAATCAAAGCTCGGTATGTAACAAGTCGTTTTTGCTCTTCAATTCTTGGTTTTGTAATCGAGTTAATCATAGAAAGAGCCGCGCCAGCAATTACAGTTACTAACAATAAAATTCCGCCTAATTTAAGAATTTCTTTCATTTCTCTTTCACCTCTCCAAATGTTTTTGGTTTTGTATAGCGGTCAAGTAAAGGTACAGCTAAATTCATCAATAAAATAGAATAGGATACGCCCTCGGGATAGCCGCCAACAAGCCGGATGACTACAGTTAAAACACCGCATCCTATGCCAAAATATATCCTGCCTTTTGAAGTAACCGGCGAGGTGACCATATCGGTTGCCATAAAAAAAGCGCCAAGGATTAATCCTCCAGCAAGAACATGAAACAAAGGATCACCGGTGAATAAACCTTCAGCCCCGCCAAAAATCCAGCAAAGCAGCGCCACTGTTCCAATGTAACTGAGTGGTATTCGTAATCCGATATATCGTTTATAAATGAGATAGACCGCACCAATCAAAAGGAGAAATGCTGAAGTTTCTCCAATACATCCACCAACTTTCCCCCAAAAAAGATTAGCGTAAGAATCGTAGAGTTGATCAATAGCATTGGTTGCCTGGGTTACTTTTTCAGTCAGCACGGACGGGTCTGCCTGACTGGCAATAATATCTTTTGCTGATTTAAAAACATTTAATGGGGTAGCAGTTGTGATCGCATCAATACCTGATAGTGTACCGCCATTGGGAGCTGTTTTAAAGATTGTCATGCGCGTGGGCCAGGATGCAAGTAAAAACGCTCGTCCTAATAGTGCAGGATTCATCGGGTTATAGCCAAGTCCTCCAAATGGTATTTTGCCGACAACAATGGCAAAGGCAGAGCCGATGACTGGAATCCACCAAGGCACTTCAGCCGGTAAATTAAAGCCTAATAGAATGCCAGTAACAATAGCGCTTCCGTCTTTAACAGTGATTGGTTTTTTCATTAAGAATTGTAACGTAGCTTCGACAGTGACTGCTGAAAGAATTGAGAATAATAAAACCCAGACAGCGCGTACTCCAAAAAAATAAATGCTTCCGGCGATAGCTGGTATTAATGAAATCACCACGCCGTACATGATGCGGGGAATGGTATCTTTATGAGTTATATGAGGAGAAGCTGATACTAGAAAGTTTTTTTCCATAGTAAAGATTACCTTAATATTTGTATTTAGATGGAAGTGATTTTAACCGCGCTTTTTTAATAGTATAATTGTATTAGCTGCTTTGTGTTTTTAACATTTTGCTCACTTCTAATTTACCATATTTGAACAAATGCACATGTCGAATTTTTGAGGGACATATAAATGAGCACGATCCGCATTCGATACAATCCAGGATGCCCATTTTATAAGCTTCATCGAATTTTTTATATTCGATAAGCTTTGCTAATTCGTTGGGCAAAAGATTCATAGGGCATACATCCACGCAGTGGCTGCAACGAATGCAAGGACCTGGAGTTCGCGCCTGGGTTTCCTTTTCGGTTAATGCAAGAATTCCAGACGTCCCTTTTGTTACTGGCACATCAAGGGAAAATTGCGCAATTCCCATCATTGGACCGCCGTTGACTATTTTGATTGCGTTCTCGTTTAAACCGCCGCAAAAATCAATTAAATTCTGGAAAGGTGTTCCGATACGGGCACGAATGTTTTTTGGCTGTGTAATTCCTTTACCGCTAACAGTAACGACTCGCTCATAAAGAGGTTTGTTAGATGAAACTGCTTCATAAATCGCTTGGGCAGTTCCCACATTGTGCACCAGACAGGCAACGTCCATGGGCAGACCGCCAGCAGGAACGTTTCGATTTATAATTGCTTTGATGAGTTGTTTTTCAGCTCCCTGGGGATATTTAACGTTTAAACCAACAACAGTCAGATTGGCGCCAGCTTCCTGGACTGTTTTTTTTATCAAACTGATTGCATCCGGCTTGTTTTTTTCAATGGCGATGTAGCCTTTTTTGCAGTTTAATATTTTCATAACAATGCGAACACCTTCGATAATTTCTTTCGGATGCTCCAGCATTAGTCGATGATCTGCTGTTAAATATGGTTCACATTCAGCTCCGTTGAGAATAAAGGTATCAATCGGCTTTTCAGCAGGAGGAGAAAGCTTCACGTGGCTGGGAAATGCAGCGCCGCCCATGCCTGCTACTCCTGCCGCTGAAATTTTCTTTTTCATTTCTTCGATGTCCAAATCAAAATAGTTATCGACAGGAGCAATTGATGCAGATTTTTGATCTTCACCATCGCTTTCAATAACGATTGATAACACTTTTCCACCAACAGGGTGCAGCCGCTTCTCAATTTTCGTGACTTTACCGGAAATGGAAGCATGGGAAGGCACTGAAACAAATCCTTTTGCCTCACAAACTTTATCCCCGGTCTTCACTTCATCACCAACTTCAACAACAGGTTCAGCAGGCGCTCCAATGTGCTGTTGCACAGGTATAACAACAGAGTCAGGCAAGGGCAAGGTCTCAATTGATTTTTTCTCTGCGAGTTCTTTAAATTCAGGGGGATGAACACCGCCTTTGAATGTCAGCTTTCTAAGATTCATGTTTCCTCGATAAAGTCATATTTTTATTCGATTAATTTCAATAAGTCTTTGCAAAATATCCAACTTGACAAATCAATCTCTTTTGAAAAATTTCAAAAGACAAATTACAAATAACAAATAAATCTCAATTTCAAAATATCAATGACCAAAACTTTTTTATTTGAATATTGGAATTTTAGATTTGGAATTTATTTGTTATTTAATATTTGAATTTATTATTTGTCTTTGCTAAAAGTTTATTATTTAATTCAAATCCTGTAGCTCAGCTAAAAATTCTTCCTTATCCTGAAATTTGCGATAAACAGACGCGAACCGAACATAAGCCACATGGTCAAGCTGCTTGAGTGATTTCATGACCATTGAGCCAATATCCTTTGCAGGAATTTCGTCAGTCGGTCTATCTTTAAGATTGTTTTCAATCTGTTCAACAATTGAATCGATTTGTTTTACTGATACGGGGCGTTTGGCACAGGCTCTTAATATTCCTTGTTTTAGTTTTTCCCGATTGAAAGATTCGCGCCTCAAATCAGATTTTATGACTAACATTGGCGTCTCTTCAATGTATTCTTTGGTGGTAAATCTTCTCAGGCAAGAAAGACATTCTCTTCTTCTGCGAATAACTTTGCTGTTACTTTTAGAGCGTGAATCAACGACCTTACTTTGTTCAAAACCACAAAATGGACAACGCATTTGTATTCCCCTTTTTAGTTAAAAATTAAGTTGATAGAGAGGAAATCGCTGGCATAATTCATAGATGCTGGAACGTACTTTCTCATAAACCGAGTCATTTCCAATATTTTTTAACACCTGATTGATTAAATCTCCGATCATTTCCATTTCGGTCTCTTTCATTCCCCGGGTGGTTAATGCTGGCGTACCGATCCGAATCCCACTGGTAGTAAATGGACTTTGATCGTCAAAAGGAACCATATTTTTATTAACAGTTATTCCAGCCTCTTCCAAAGCTGTTTCAGCTTTTTTACCGGTAAGTCCCTTATTTCGCAAATCTATTAACATTAAATGTGTGTCAGTTCCTTTTGATGTCAAATTGTAATCCAATTCCATTAATTTTTTTGCCAGCGATTGAGCATTTTTAATAACCTGGATTGAATAATCTTTAAATTCAGGTTTAAGAGCTTCTTTGAAAGCAACTGCTTTGGCAGCAATTACGTGCATCAAAGGACCACCCTGAAAACCAGGAAATACATTTGAATCAACGATTTGACCGACAGTTTTTAGCTTACCCTTTGGAGTTGTAATACCCAGATCATTCTCTTCATTTTTCCCGACTAAAATCATTCCGCCGCGAGGTCCGCGAAGAGTTTTATGCGTTGTAGTTGTAATTAGATGACAATGTGGGATAGGGCTTTTAATTAAACCTGTTGCAATCAAACCTGCGGGATGGGCAATATCTGCAATAAGTTTAGCTCCAACTTTATCCGCAATCTCACGAAAAGCTTTGTAATCTATTTCGCGCGGGTAAGCGCTTGCCCCGGCAATGATCAATCGTGGTTTTTCTTTCTTGGCGACGTCTTCAACCTGGTTCATATCAATGTAGCCGGTCTCCCTGGTTACGCCGTAAGAGACAATTCTGAAAAGCCTGCCCGAAAAATTCACCGGGCTGCCATGGGTAAGATGCCCTCCATGATCCAGGTTCATGCCTAAAACGGTATCACCCGGTTTAGCAAAAGTGAAATAGGCGGCAATATTTGCCTGGGAACCAGAGTGAGGCTGCACATTGGCATGTTCGGCGCCAAAAAGTTTTTTCGCCCGTTCTCTTGCCAGATTTTCTGCCACATCAACATAAACACATCCGCCGTAATAACGTTTTCCCGGGTAGCCTTCGGCATATTTATTTGTCATAACCTGTCCCATTGCTTCCAGAACAGCCATACTCACAAAATTCTCTGATGCGATCAATTCTAATTTGTCGTTTTGCCGGGAAATCTCATCTTTTATTGCTTGAAAAATTTCAGGATCAACCTGTTTTAAAATTGACATTTTGTAATCCTCATCATTTATAAATTAAAGTCCTGTTAACTGGTGTATTTTATTTATTCTTCTGAAATGCCGTCCGCCTTCAAAAGGTGTCTTTAACCAGATATCAATAATTTTTAGAGCATATAAATGATCAATCATTCTACCGCCCATAACCAGTATGTTTGCATCGTTGTGCCGGCGGCTCATTTCAGCCATTTTATCTGACGTACATAATGCTGCACGAATACCGTTAACTTTATTCGCCACAATGGACATTCCTATTCCAGTGCCGCAAATCAAAATTCCTTTATCCGCTTTGCCATGTGCGACAGCCCTGGCAGCAAGAATTCCATAGTCAGGGTAATCCACAGAATTGTTTTTGAATGTTCCAAAGTCTTCAATAGAAATATTTTTTTGTTCAAGGTGAGCTGTAACCTTGCTTTTCAGTTCATAGCCAGCATGGTCAGAAGCGATTGCAATTATCATGGAATTTGTTTTATGGTTTAAAATTACGGGAAATATTGAGCCCAACGAGGGTTTAAGTAAAACTTCAGCTTGAGCATGTCGTTGGAAAATAAAGAAATTCCTATTTATTCAAAAAAAATAAACCGTCAGGAAATATTTTCCCTGACGGTTAAAAAATTAGTATATCCATTTATAACATTTTAATTTTGCCTGTGAATGTTTGTGGAAAAATCTATCTTCTTTTTTAGGAATAAAGTCTTTCACATAATTCATCTTGGCAGTTGCTATATCTTTAAATTGAAGGTCTTTAGCAGCTTTTTTATATTCATTATAGGCAAGCTCAAAGATTAATTTATCATCGAATTCAGGAGCGCTTTTTCCTCTGCTTGCCATACATTTTTCTGCTGCAGCTTCATAGATTTCTCCGCGCACAATATTTGCCAAACCATATTTGACGTCAATTTTAAGCGCTTTATTAGCGTAATTTCTGGCAGTTGAGAATTGACACAGTTCTTTATAACATGTGGCGACATCTGTTTGCAGCTTCTTATTATCTGGTTGGATGTCAATAGCCTTTTTGTAGGTAGTTATGGCGTCGTTAAATTTTCCTGAATTTTGAAAAGAAGCACCAAGATAGGATAATGCCAGCGCGTCATTCGGTTTCAATTGTAATAAAGCCTTGAAATTGACAAGAGCGTTATCAAAATCATCTTTGTTGAAATATTCTTTAGCCAGGTTAAACAGGTTATCAGTATTTTTTGGGTCAAGTTTTTTTACTTCTTCCATTCTCTGGATTGCTGCGTCTGCATCTCCACTAGATTTATATAGCTTGCTTAATGTCCTCTGCGCATCCTGATCTTTCGGATTTAACGAAGTCACCTTTTCATAAGCTTTAATTGCTTCGTCTTCCTGATCATTTTTAATATAAAGGTTAGCCACCTGTTTCCAGTCATCAACTTGAGTATCGTCGAGAGAAAGCGCAGTTTCGTATCTAGCAATTGCCTCTTCTGTCATTCCCCTGCTGCTGTAAATATAACCTAAATTACGGTGGAGATAAGCGTTATCAGGGAATGCTTTTGTTCCCATTTCTAAAACTATCTGTGCAGAATCAGCTTTATTGAGTTGAATATAAGCATCTGCTAAATATGTGTATGTATTTTTGTATCTTTTTGATGTGTCTAATTCAACAACTTTCAACAGCGGTTTGATACAGTTGCGATACATTTTGTTTTTATAGTATTCGTAGCCGGTGCTATTGTAGATTGCCAATTTTCTATTGTAAATTTGCTGAAGAGAATCTTGTACCGCTTTTTGTCTTGCTTGATCAATTTGTGGTCCTGCTTTTTCAACTGGAGGGACACATCCAAAAATAAATATGACCGAAGCTGTTAAAGCAACAAGGAATAGGACGAGTATTAGACTCCGCATTTTTTTGTTAACAGAAAAACCTTTCATTGTAATACCTCTTAATTATTAATATTGATTAATATTGAAATTTTTAAATTTACAGTTATGTAAGACTTTGAATTTAAAAAGTTTTTTTTAAAAAGCAAGAAAAAAGTTGCAAAATTTATATTTTATCTCTGGTCACGTCGGACAAACCATTTTTCTCCGCCAGTAATTGAAATAAACAATTGAAATGTATTTTCTTCAACAGGATTTATTGATAAATCACCACGCACACCATATTTTAATGCAACGTCGATCCTGCCAAGTGTACCATAATAAGGGAGACCAAAACCAAGAGTTACGCCATATTCAGAAACTGAATTGCCATTAATATCTAATAAATCCAATCTCTGGTAAAAATATCCGACTCTGTAAGTCATTTTTTCATAATATTTGGCTAACATATTTACACTGGGAAGCATTTCTGAACCAACACCTATGCGATGGCGATTTTGGTAATCTTCCGCTGTAATATCATTAATTCTAAAATCTGACCATTGCTCAGTAATATAGTCACAAGCCACTCGAAATTTTTTCTTTATAATATAGGATAAACCAATACCCCAAGTTTTAGGCATGGTTAATTCGATCTGGTCGTAATCATACTTGCTGACAGTGTAGAGCATTGAGCCTTTTGTGGTGCTATTTTTTATGTGATCCTGACTATTTAATTGATAATTACTTGAGTAGAACACGCCCAAGAACAGGGGAGGAATAGGGTTAACAATCATACCTGTTGAGAAATTAAGACCCCACATTTTTCTGGTTAGCTTATTCGATGTATCCCAGAATAGATCAGAAACATAATCAACTTGCCAGGTTTGTTCGAGTTTTCCAAAATAGTAATTAAAAGCAGCGCCAAAAGAAACTCTTCTAATGGGCGAAAATCCGATTCCAGCTGATATTTTGTTCAAGCCACCCTGGGCAATAATTTTTTTAGAATAATTATAATCGTCAATCTGTCCTGTGTTTTCATATTCATAATCAAATTGAGAAGCAGGACTGATAGAAAAAGAGCTGACCAATTTTCCGGCTTTAAGAGGTATTGCCAATGAGATTCCGTTTAAATTGGTGTATTTACTAAAACCGGTTTCGTTTTTAGATTTATTCCAAATCGCTTCGTGAATAAAATTTCCTGCTAATCGAGTTACAGGAATAGAAACCAATCCAGCGGGATTCAATGTGTTAATTTGAAAACCATCGGCAATTGCGATAAAAGTACCGCCCATTCCTATCGCTTGAGAGTTAGGAAAATAAGATTGAAAACCAAATTCTTTTGAACTATAATAAGATTGTGCCTGTATTGAATTAAATAAGAAAAAGGTTATCAAAATTAAAAACTTTACAATTGTATATTTTTTTCTCATTATTTGCTCCAAAAATTATAAAATATCGAAAAAATCCTATTTGTCAAATTTTCTAAAATTCCTGCTTTGTCGGCAAAGAATAATAGACATGAAGTTTCGGTTGCAATTCAAAATTGGATTTTGACGAATAAAAAGCTATGCGGGATATTGTTTCCCCTTCATTTGTAGATTTTACAAAAAAACCAAAATTATCATATTTTTTATCAATGATCGTCTGAATAGTGGGCGTGATGTCAAAAATTAAAAGACTGTCAGAAACAGTTGGAGAATAGCTTGAGCCGGTTATTTCGTTTCCTTCAATCCATTCTTCTGACAAGCGGTAGAGAATAGCATCGCTCATGCCTGCTAAATTGCGAATAGAGTAGGATTGATTGATTTTAAGTTCTAAAAAAGCACGATTGATGTGAGTGAGAGTGTCAATAAAATCAAAATTAAATTTGAAAATATTATGGAAAGCTAAACCTTTACCGATGTAAAATAAATCCGGGTCCAAATTCAAATCCTGTTCGTTATTCAGAAGAACAAATGCATCCTCCCTGACATAAACCACCTTGTTTGTGTCTATAGCCACACCCTGGCTATCAATAATAGTATAGTATAAATTTATTTTGGGGACAATCGTTGCATCAAAAGTATCAAGAGAATAGTAAATTTGTATAAATTCTGCATGAGAACATTCAAGCCAGATGCCGTAATCGTGTATTGTTGAAAGAGTATCAATCCATTGATTCACCAGCCCTGAATCCAGGGGAATGGTAATATTATTTGTTGAATCAGAGTAGATTGTGAAGCTACTTAACTGGAGATCGAAATTTTTTTGCGGTGGGCTATTTTCATCCCAGAGTGTATCTGCCAAAAACGCATTAACCGTTGCCAGGCGTTGAATATCCCAAAAAGTTGAGTCGGCATCTCCGGGAGCAGTTCGGCTTTTCATGGATAGCACCAATTCTGCTGAATTTATCTGAATACTGTCGGGCAGATCAGTAAATTGTAAAAAGATACCAGAATTGTATTGTTCATAACTGCCCAGTAGTAGTTCCGAACTTGTGCTGGTGTTCATTAATTTACTATAATAGTTTTCAGATCCAGTTTCTAAAACTAAAATTGTGTCAGCGATAGCACCTTCATTAGTTCCAATAATCCGCTCATAAGAACCGGGCAATGGTCTATTTTTACCACAGCCGATAATCAATATTATTAGTAAGGCTAAATTGAAAAATGGAGATATTTTTTTCATGAATTTCCTCTTGTTCTTGTTTTTAATAATTTTTTTTCCAAACAATTTTTCCTTTTTTAACGACCTGGTCAACAAAATTAACGCCAAAATGGTAAGGTAAATATTTGTAATTCGGAATATTCCAGATGACCAGATCCGCTTGAGCATCAATATTAATTATACCAATATTTTTTTCTCTCGATATTGCTTTCGCCGCATTGATCGTACTTGCAAGCCAAACTTCGCTGGACGACATTTTCATATAGACGCAGCCCAGGGTCATCATCAAAGGCATGGCTTCGGTCATGCAGGTTCCTGGATTAAAATCTGTCGCTAAAGCGACGGATAGTCCTGAATCGATTAATTTTCTTGCCGGTGCATAACGCTGGAGTCCCAGAAAAAAAACAGCGCCGGGCAGCAGCACAGGAATTGTATGTGATAATTTGATCATTTCAATTCCCTTTGGGCTGATGTGATCGAGATGGTCTGCTGATACTGCGTTCATTTTTACCGCCAGTTCAGTCCCGCCGCTAAAAGTTAACTGGTCGGCATGAATTTTAAGCTTTAGCCCAGCATCATGGGCAGCGCTCAAAATCGTTTCTGTCTCTTCGAGGTTGAAAACATGGTCTTCACAAAATATGTCACAAAATTCTGCTAATTTTTTTTCGGCAACTCTTGGGATCATTTGTTTCACAATGAGCTGAATATAATCCCCCCGTTTTGCGCGGTATTCATCCGGGATTTCATGGGCGCCTAAAAAAGTTGGAACCAGATCGATCGCATGAATGCGGTTTAATTCCTGAATTACTTCCAACGATTTGATCTCGTCTTCAACTGAAAGTCCATAACCGCTCTTTGCCTCAATCGTTGTTGTCCCGTGTTGGATGAATCGGTCAAGATGGGGGAGAGCATGTTCGATAAGCTGATCTTTTGAAGCCTTTCTTAATTGTCTGACACTAAACCTGATACCTCCGCCCGCTTTTGATATCTCATCATAGCTCTTGCCTAAGTTTCTTAATTCAAATTCATTCTCCCTGGTGCCGAAAAATATTGGATGGGTGTGCGGATCGATAAATCCGGGCGCAACAACTTTTCCAGTTGCGTTAATAACTTTTTTCGATGAGAAGTTATTCATTAGCTCGGAAGATTCACCAAATCCAACAATTTTTCCCTTGCTGCAGGCAACAGCGCCGTTTTTAATGATTTTTAATTCACTATCGCCATCACTACTTTCCAAAGGGCAGATCAACTGTTTAGCATTTTTTATGATGAGTTCTGTTTCTGTCAAAAATTTTTTCCTGAACTTAAAAATATGTTTAATGTTAGGACTGCAAAAATTAATAATTTGGCTTGTAAAATTTATTAATTTTTAATATAAAAATAATATTTCAAAAAGCCAACAGAAATTTGGAATTAGACAAATAAATTTTTAACTATTCTTTATTCGAGTTGCCTCAAAATAAAATGTAACCGAAATTAGTAGTAATAGGTGTTCCTTTTCCTCATTTGGAGAGGGGGGCTTTCTTTCTTTTTTTTTGTTTA
>Ga0208771_1000265_pt1 | contig 32883 bp, 30 predicted proteins | sample AntAceMetag02UKX_FD_184775 | JGI IMG/M metagenome (GOLD analysis project Ga0208771, IMG submission 184775) | Saline lake microbial communities from Ace Lake, Antarctica - Antarctic Ace Lake Metagenome 02UKX (SPAdes) (version 2) | ecosystem: Environmental > Aquatic > Non-marine Saline and... | reverse complement strand
AGATAAGCCCGCCAGCGTTCCATACTGTACTGAGGTGCGCGAGCCCTCGGGAAATATGGATCGCTGCCAACACTCACCTTACAAAACCAAAACTGTTTTAATGCGCCGCTTTTTTGATCATCGTTTTTAATAACTAGCGTCCATAGCGTGTCGCTACGTTATTGGGGATATGTTACTCTATCCATACTCTTGTGCTATGTTCCTAAACCACGTTGCATAAAACTTTCATTTATTTTATTTCATCTAAAATATAATTCTTAGAGACGCATTCGCCAAGAAGTATCTCGAACTCCGGCGGCGTGAGCATCGGCACTGGATACTTGGCTTGGTCGTCCAGAGCTATTCTCGGGCAAGCGGTGCAGACTGCAGCTTCAACGCCCAGATTGATCAGAACGTCGGGTTCGATTCTGTCCAGATAAACGAGGATCATATCTTTGTCATTTTTTTCTCCCAGATCCATCATCTTATGGGCCTCGTTCCATCTCTTTTGTCCTGGCTTTTTGGATACCAACACAGCAATCTTTCTTGCATCCATAGCTCTTGCTATGGCACCATAGCGGCGTTTAATCATGGGATCTGGGTCGATCAACACGACCTCTGAAGATACTGGATCTGCAGCTATAACCCGTTTGCCGGTGGACAGGGCAACGCCTATGGGATGAAACTTGCCAGTTCCGACGAATAGATATTCGTCCACGTCCAGGCACTTGGCAGCATCGTAATTGCAGCCTAAAACTTGTCCAGGATACCTGAGCCTCTCGCCCCCCGATCCAACCATTCCCTCTATTCCACGTTCTCTTAGTGCCTCTATAATTTCATCTATTTTATGATGATGTTGCACTGTAGTGATCACGCCCACCCGTTTGGACTTCAAGAGACTTGCCGCCTTCGTGACGACCTCTTTCACATCGACTTTCATCCTTGCTTCGAGATAAATCACCCTGTCCAGTTCGGGGTCGCCGATCAACATCTCAGAGTGACCAATATGTATCAACAGATCCACATCCTTGCAAAGCTCCATGTCGACGTCGCAGGCACCGTAACAGGGATCTCCAGAGATAACGACCGTTGCATTGGTCCTTTTTTCGATCTCTCTTGCGATGAAGGGTGCTGCCCTCTTCAACCCCTCTGGAACTTGAATGCCAATCACCTTTGCTCTCGATTTTTCGATCAGGTTTACGGCCATCTTCAGGTCGAAATCGAAAAGATCCTGTCCACTAAAACCACTGGTCCAGCCTGCTTTGTCCAACCTTCAACGCCTCCTTGAGCCTCTCAGTCGCCTTTTCCACCCGATCTCGTGAAAAGTCTCTCTCTTCGCAGAGAAATGTCATGATCTTTTCTGGATCTGGCTTTTCCATCTTGACGTTATAGTCGTCAGTCACTGATGGGTGAAGAAAAAGGTCTCTGATCTCGTCGTAGTTTTCGATCTCTTCATCTCTAGCTTTTAACACCGATTCCAGGTCACCATGTTTTTTTATCAATTTCAAGGCGGTCTTTGCGCCCACCCGTTTTAATCCCGAGTTGTAATCTGTGCCGCACAAGATTCCTATCTCGATAAGCTGTTTTCTGTCGATTTCCAGTCGGTCGAGTTCGTCGTTTAGGGATATGGTCTCGGGCTGAACATCTATGTAGACGTTCTTTCCTGGAAGTTTTCTCTTCCCTATTATGGTCATGTTCCTGACCACCTTGGGCGCACCGAATAGGAGCGAATCGTAATCTTGGCTTCCTGCCATGTCCACATCCCCATGGCGTGCCATGTGAGCTGCCTGGGCTTCGCCTTCGGAGGGTGCTTGAACTACAGGTATCCCCATGGCATCCAAAAGGCGCTTGGAATCGATGATCATCTCTTCGCTTAGCCTCGATGAGGCCTGAGCATACTTAAATCCGCTGACCCCCTCTTCTTTGGCCCTTTCCCACATATCTTCGGCCTTGGCCCTGTTTTTGGCCCTTTCTTGAAGCGTCTCTCTCTTGAAAGTGGGCGGCTCTCCGTCGAAGACGAAGGCAACTTTCGCCCCTGCTTCGAAGAGGTTCGTCACCCTGTAGAGGATCCCTGATAGATGTGACGTCGTCCGCCCTTCTCCATCCATCAGGGGTGTTCCATCCGGCTGCCTGATTATGCTCAGAAACTGATAGAGGGTGTTGAAGGCATCGATGGCTATCCAACGACCTGAAAGTTCCTTTATCTCGATTTTTTCTCTCTGGAAGATATCTCCCAATTTCACGCCCATGAATACCCATCCAAGTCCTTCTCTTTTCGCGTTACGGTCCGTTCGTACGTAAATCACTCAATGTAACATGGTGAACTAATTTATTTATCTCATTTCGTTTAAACTTGTAACTCTACTTTCCAAGTTTTGGTTTTTGCATACATTTGCCAGATTGTAGGCTGAATTAATGCTATTTTTATCGGAATATATGAGACGTATTTAATTCCATATGGTTCCCATATTATGCAAGACGCAAAGGTAGTTTATAAGCTGGGCGCGACCGAGGGAAAACTTGGAAAGTAGAGCTTGTAATAAAAAGTTTGACTTCATTCATATTTTCAAAAAAACCTTCGTATCCGGCCCATTCTGATTGAGGATCATAAACTCCATCATAAATCCAAGCATTCTTTTTTTGAGGTAAGATTCGTATTAAATCATCTTTATCAATGTTTAAATACTCTGATAACTTGTTTATGTAAACCTGGAATTTGCGTCCCGCATCTCGGTTACTATCTGTTGGGATCAAGCTAAATATGGTCTTTCGACTTCTGTTCATAGATCCTACAAAGGCGATTGAGCTTCTAGTTGTATGTTTTCCGTTGAGAATAGAACCTAGTTCGTTGACAAGCTTCTCATACATTTCACCAACCCCTTTATCATATGCGGTTTTTTGTAATTCCTCGTACGTTAAGGGTGGCTTTCTCTTTGACTTTGTCTTAGTTTGGGTTCTATATTCAACTTGGTCTGGCTCGATCAAGAATACTCTTGCTAATAATTCCCTTCCACCAATATCTTGAAAATATTGAAATGTAGTGGCGTTTATTCCGACTCCATAATTTTGAGATAAATATTGGATAATTCTTTCTGAACTGCTGTCGATATCCGAAGCAATGATTATCATATTGTGATTTTCATTTAAGATATCCGGCAATTCTTTATCGAATTTCTCTTTGAAATATCTCTCTAGAGCGTTATCCTCTCCAAAATAACTATTTGCAATTTCCGTTATTTTCTCGTTGGAAATACTTGATATCCATGACGCATAATCTAATGTCTGTGCTGTTACTTCTCTTGGAGTTTTATCACGTTCAAGTTCTATAATATAAATATCTCCATTGTAGTTAAGGCATAGTAGACCTGTTACGCCTCCAAAATCCGTATTAACTTGCCTTCCTATTACCAACAGATCATCAGAGAGTATAGATATATCCTGTTCTAACCATTTTTCCAACCGTTCTTCCAAATCTAATCTCCTCTTTTTGATTTCCTCCAATCGATTTTCATCTAGAATTTCCCATAACTTAATGTCTTCTGGCATAATATGTCTCCAATGATTGTTATAGCTCTAATTTAGTATGGCGCATATGTCCATTTATATGGGCACATCGTGATCGCATCATGTTCACTGAAATACGAAAGTGGCCTTATTAAGATCTATCACGTCCTCCACTGATCTCTTAACTATTTTAATTAAGGTCTCCATCATCCTAATCTTCATCTTCTTCTTGATTTACCACCTCGACAGGTTCCAGCTCTATATCAAACCAGAGATCTTCGCCATCCTCGGAAAAGAATTCCTCGTCCCATGATTCGTAACCCGAAAGTTCGCAAGTCAGGACATACTCGGCGCCGGAGTTGATCTCATTTCCGAAACAAAATTCGCCGCAACTTCCCGAGCAGGCCGAGGCAAGACATGATTTGCTCGTGCTCGGTTGAATCTCAACCGTCGCTCTGGCTAGGGTCACTTCGGTCGCGGCATTGAAGATGCATCCTGAAACGAATACAGGTTTTTCCTCTTCGTTCTCCACAGGATAAAGTTCGATATCGATCCAGCAATCGCCCTTTGAATCTGTGGTGAAAGCACTATTCCAGGTTTCATAGCCTTCGGCGGTGCAGATGGCGGTGTATTCACCGTTCGCTTCAGTCGTCCCCTCTATCAAGAACATTCCATCTTGATCCGAATTGGCAACTGCAACACTGTGCCCTAAATTTCCTGAGTAGATCGTAACCTCTGCCAAGACTACCGGGTCTTCAGTTTCGTAATCGAAGATGAATCCTCTGACCTTACAGGATAGAGCAGATGTTTCTGGCAGCCTGAGATGGTGATTTGAATCTTGAAGCAGCAAGACTTCGCCGTTGCTTGTGTAAAGGCCGAAAACTCCGACCAGATCCCCCAGCTTTGTATCAGGGTCGATCGTCTCAGAACATTTAAGATCGCGGGTCCTATAAACCTTCACGCTTCTGTTGCTCAATTCTGAAGGGCCGCTGACAACCTCGTTTGTCTGCACAATCCAGCCACAAAAGTCGGAAGTCTCGAAGCGCTCGATCGCAGTTCCTTTAAAGGTCACTTCTAAGTTCTCAGCAGAGCTTTTAGCTGCGTGGATTCCAGCGATCAGGATTCCAACTAACATCAGAATAATCAAGAGCGAATTTCGGTGCATTTTCCTCTCTATACCGTCATTCTTACCATATCAAAAATGTTTCGGCAACACGGTCGGCTCGGATCTCACTTATCGCATAATCTTTCTTTCAACGATCATTTATCTCCCAAGATATTGGACTGGTCTATTCTAATCTGCATAACCCATATTTTTATAACCAATAAGAACCAAGTTCTAAGAAGGTATTACCTAGTTTGTTCTCGACTATACATTTGGGTGGTGAAATATTTGCCGGAAATGGAAAAGATGGACAAAGTGGTCAAGGAGATTGGCACTGGCCCTTGTGCCTTGTGTGTAACTCCAAACGTCCTGGAAGAAGCTGAGATGATCCTGCTTGAAAAGGGATATCAAGCCGCCGAGATCTACGCAACTCAACTCTCCGGAGTGGACGAGCAAAACGATCTATCCAGGGCGTTGGAGATCTGTCAAAAGGAAGGACTCGGCCTGCAGAACGCTGCAAAGATAGTAAAAAGCCTGACTGTCATAAGATCTGGTGAATGGTAGGAAATTCCATCGCTTGAGATGCGTTCAGGCAAGTTTCTCCTTTTTCTTAATCTTTTGCGAGCAGTCTTCCTGTCATGTTTCTGGACCTTTCTGTGATCTTCATCCTGTTGAAGGCTAAGCTTCACCGCCTTCATAGTGTTCAAGTATCTTTGTGACGATCTGTTCGAAGGCTTTCGCAGTCTTAGACCGAACATTCAGGACAAAGGGCTTTCCTTTATCTCCTGCCTTGCATATCTCAGGATCGATCGCGATCCTTCCAAGGAACGGCACGCCAATCTCTTTGGCAATCTTCTTGCCCCCACCAACTTTGAATAGATCTATGGGCGTTCCACATTTGGGACATCTAAAACCGCTCATGTTCTCAATTATGCCCAAGATCGGGACCCCTAACGACCGGGACATCTTGATGGCCTTTCTGACATCGATCAAGGCGAGATCTTGAGGCGTGGTGACCACGATGGCCCCATCTGGTTTGAGAAGCTGAGCTATGCTCATGGGCTCATCACTGGTTCCTGGGGGAAGATCGATCAGCATGTAATCCAGATCACCCCAGACTACCCCTTCGATGAACTGCTTTATGATCTGCATCTTCAAGGGACCTCTCCAGACGATGGGGCTGTCTTTCTCGGTGATTAGGGCCATCGAAACCACTTCGATCCCGTTGTCCAGACCTATGGGAAGCTCTAAAGGGTATACGGTCCGATCCTCATCACCCCTCAAAGACATATCTTCGATGTTAAGCATCTTTGGAACGTTCGGTCCGGTGATATCGGCATCCAGAAGGCCGACCTCTTTGCCGTATAAGGCCAGGCTCAAGGCCAGGTTTACCGAGACGGTGGTTTTGCCCACACCACCTTTGCCGCTCATCACCATAATGCTGTGCACTACCTTATTTGCGGGCGATTCTGCTACGTGATCAACTCCATATATATTGTATTATTGTCAAACCACATATTATAGGGTTTAACGATATATGCTAGCCAAGTGTTGAACTCATAAGAGTTCGACCTTTTGGCCTAATCATATCGTTATCTCGACTATAATATGGTCCTTTATATAACTATTTGGGCGAATATGGTGGACTACCAAACTATTTGTATGCGTTGGTCCTTTATGGAGATCACAACAACGAAACGCCCATGATTCGTAGATTCATGCCCGAAACATGAAAATTGATATGCTTCGATGGCATGTGTAGGCCATTTTCATGGGTATCTAAAATAAAAAAGTAGATTGAGATTCGTCCCCCTCGGACGAACCTGTTCTATCATATGGTGAGCGTGTACTGGTATCCGCTCTTGAAATGCCTGTAGTAGGATTTGAGGAACCCTACGGAGGAAATCTTGATAGTGTGATACTGATTCCCAGATACTGTAAATGTGGCAATCCCATCCAGTGACCCGTCGCTCACATCATTGAACTGGTGTATTCCATCCACCGCCACGTTGAAGCCTTTCAGCCAGTTGGATTTTACAGTCACTCTAGCATATGACGGATAAGGCGGCCAAGGTGACCAACCGCCGCTACTCACGTCCACAATCACCACGTTGCTGGGCTGGTTATTGGTCATGAAAAGCAAGACATGTTTTCCAACTTCATCTGCCTGGAAGTTCAGCCGGTTATATCCTGGGTAGAAGTAGTACGATTTGTAAAGCAGCCTGTTGCTGGGATATATCTCATAAAAGTTGGCCGTGCCGCCACTGGTGCTGTAGGCCAGTAGTTGCAACCACGCACCCAAAGGGCAGACTGCATATTGAGTCCAGCTGCTGGCCCCTTGAATCCAGAGGGCATTTCCACCAAGATAAGTCGACTTGTAAGTCGAGTAAGTTACCTGCTGAGATGGACTGCCTGCATAGTAAAGCGCAGTTGGCTCTCTTGAGAGAGAATATCTCTCGACCTCGCCGCCTCCAGATGGCGCATCCATGCTGAAGTACTGCGAATATTGAGTGAGCTCGGACCCACCATATTGAGTCGGAACCTCACCTGGCCCCGTCATCATTAGGGACCTTTCTCCATCACCACCATTGCTGCTATACGGAAGATCATAGTTCAGATAATCGTCTTCACCAAATCCTGCCTCTGTGGACAAGGGTGCCTCGTCCCAAGAGCCTTCTTCAGCAGCAACCGCGCCAAAGGCAAAAACGATCAGCAGTAAAGATAACGTGCCTTTCAAATCCAAAATTTACACCCCTGCCTAAATATGCAACTAATAATACAAGTAGATTAGTGTAAGCCCAATACCCACACCTACATCGGAAAATCTGATCTGCGGTATTTTGGCCTTTGGGGCAGTCCTTATATATTCTCCATTTCTCTCTCGATTGTTGATCATCATAAATCTGACTTCGACTGGATAGGTGTTAAAATGTCGAGGCAAATTATCATGTTATTGATGGCGTGCCTGCTTCTTTCAGGCATCGCCTGCGGGATGAGTGGGGGTAAAGAGCGTCCCGTGAGTGTATCGTGGGACGACTTACAAGAACAACCTGCAATTGACGGCCACATAGTGGCCTGGGCAGACAATCGAAGTGGCAACTTCGACATATTCATGTACGATCTGGAGACTGGAAAGGAAAGAGGTGTCACATTCTATCCGGGCCTTCAAGATAACCCTGCAGTCTCTGGTGACGTCATTGTCTGGCAGGACATGCGAACCGGCGAGTCTGACATCTACATGTATGACTCTGTGACGAGAGAAGTGAAGCCCATCTGCACGGCTTCTGCTGACCAGTTCTTGCCGGACATAAACGACAATCGCGTGGTTTGGATGGACGAGCGAAACGGCAACTTTGATATCTACATGTACGATCTAGAGACTGAAAAAGAACTGCAGATAACCTCTGATCCAAACGATCAGATACAGCCCCAGATCAGCAAAGATCAGATAGTCTGGGTTGATGAGAGGAACGGAAATCAAGACATCTACATGTACGACATCAAGACTGGGCGCGAAGTTCCAGTTTGTACGGCACCCGGTGAGCAAATATTCCCGGCAATAGATGGTGATCTTGTTGCCTGGTCTGATAACAGGACCGGCGACTACAACATCGCGATCTATTCAATCTCAAGTGGCAAAGAAACCCTCTTTGAAAGAGACGATTTCCAGACCGCGCCCACAGTTTATGGGAATATGGTGGCCTGGCAAGATCACCGAACCGGCGTTGCCGAAGTATGTCTATTGGATCTGGATACTGGTGAAGAATTTTCCGTCTCCTTTGGCTCTCCAAAGAAGGATCCTGCTCTTGGTGAGAGGGGATTGGTCTGGACCGATTACAGAAAGGTTGATCCCGACATCTACATGTACGACTTCACTTTGGATGCGGACGAACTGATCACTTCTGGACCTTACAACCACATAAATCCCTGGATAGATGGTGAAAAAGTGGTCTGGACCGACGACCGGACAGGAATTTATCAAGTCTACATGATGGACCTTGCGACCGGCAAAGAGACCCAGATAACTTCTGGCGACGAGAAGAGCAGTCCTAGCGTGAGCGAAGGCTCAATTGTTTACACCGACACGAGAAACGGAAACCCTGATTTGTACCTCTATGATCTCAAATCAAAGACTGAAACCGTGATCTGTGATGATCCTTCTTTACAGAAATATGCCGCTATTAGCGGCCGCAAAGTGGTGTGGGTAGATAACCGGACAGGGAATGATCAGATTTATCTATACGACATAACAGTGGGCACGAGCTCAAAGCTTACCCGTGCCAAGTCCGATAAAGCCACGCCCATGTTCAAGGATGATAAGGTAGCATGGGCTGACAAGCGCAACGGTAACTGGGATATCTATATCCACAACTTGAGCACAGGTGAAGAGATCCAAATCACTACTGATCCGAACACACAGGTGGCGCCTTGGATCTATGGTGACAAAATAGTGTGGATGGACAGGCGTAACGAGATTGAGAATAACTACAACTTAGACGTATATCTCTATGACTTGAGGACCGGCAAAGAGAAGATCATAACTTCAGATATTGGTTATCAAGGCCTTCCTGTGATCTGGGACAAATACGTTGCTTGGCTGGATGACAGAAACGGCGATCAAGACATCTACCTTTATGACTTGGAGCAAGAACTGATGATTCCCTTCACCACCGGTCCCTTGCCTCAAAAGCCCAATGACGGCGTCGGGATTCCATTCTACGTGAGGTTAGCAGGAAGTACCCAGTTCCTTTCTGAGGGCAGGATCGTCTGGATGGATTATAGCGACAAGACGCCCCAGATCATGACAAGAAAGGTCGAGACAGATCCTCTATTGAACCTGGATCGAGATGACATAGCCACTAACGAGAGCATGGTGGTCTGGAGCGACAACCGCGGCTCTGATTGGGACATATTCGGTTTCGACTTCTTCACTCGATTCGAGCGACCCCTCATCCGGGCCCCAGGTGACCAGAGACATCCTGATGTGGGTGGCGAAAAAATGGTCTGGCAAGACAATCGGAACGGAAACTGGGACATCTGGATGATCGACCTTGTGACTGGCGAAGAAGTGATCGTAGCCGAAGATGCGGGCGATCAGATCATGCCCTCCACTTCAGAGGGTCAAGTGGTCTGGCAGGACAACCGGAATGGAAACTGGGACATTTCTTTTTATGACCTGAACGGCAAGACCATCAACTTGAACAATCTCGGTCAGCAGACTAATCCGATCATCAGCGGGGATCTTATAGTCTGGCAGGACGACCGGAACGGAAACTGGGACGTCTACGCCTATGATATTTCCACCAGGATCGAGACGAAGCTTACTGACGACGGAGATCAGATCAATCCTCACGTCAGCGGCAACCTCATCGTTTGGGAAGACGTGACCTCGGGGAACCTCTTCTATCACTTCTGGGATAGAAACTGGGGCCGGTCCTTCTCAAAGCCCGGGCTTCAGACACAACCAAAGGTCTATGACAATCGTGTTGTCTACAACGAGGTGACCGAAGAGGGATGGGCCATCCGTCAGTTCAACCCCAACACCTGGAAAGTTGAGGACGTGGCCAACGGATCCGGCGAAATAAAGCTGGATTTCGATCAGAAATTGGTCTGGATGATATTCCCTGGTGGGAAGTTCGGATACCAGAACCTTGCTTCGGACCAGACGAGCGTAATCTGCCAAGCACCAGGTGACCAGACGTCTCCTGCAGTCAGTGGTGACTGGGTGGTCTGGATGGACAACAGAACAGGTAACCCCGACGTCTACCTCTACAACCTGGTCGAGAACGTGGAATGGCCCCTTGCAGCAGGACCTGATCTTGATATGTATCCTGATGTCAAAGACGATCTGGTGGCTTGGACCCATTACGAAGCCGAGTTTGAGTCATGGGCGATCCGGACTTTCGACATATTAACCATCAACCGGACTCAGCTTCAGAGAGGTCTGAGCGAGCCGTCCCAAATATCGATAAGTGAAGAGATTCTGGCATGGTCTGATCTTCCCATAGCCTCCTTTGGATGGATCATCCAAAAAAAGCCGCTTTATTCTACAGAGCCAAAAGAAGCGATCCCGCCGCGGGGAAAGAATTCCGATGCGGGCGGATCTGTGATGGTCTACCAGTACGAAGACAAGTCGACTGGAAATTGGGACGTTTATCTGTGGGTCGGCCAGAACAGGCAACCTCTTGCCACAGGGCCTGGCGATCAGGTCAATCCGGTCACTGACGGCAAGAAAGTGGTCTGGCAAGACAACAAGAACGGAAACTGGGACCTGTATTCTTATGATCTTGTGTCTGGCGCGGTTTTGAGGCTCACTTCTGCAACCTCTGATCAAATCAACCCTGATTTAGATGGTGACTTCCTGGTCTGGCAGGACAACAAGAACGGAAATTGGGACGTTCTTGGAATGGATCTCCTTACCGGAAAGGAGATTGAGATATACACCGGTCCTGGCGATCAGACAGATCCTCGTGTCGGGAACAGCAAGGTGGTCTGGGTAAGCGACCAAAAGGGCGACAAGGACATCTACATCCGTGAGACATATAGCAGATAACAGCGGATAACAACGGTATAGCGGGCAATTGAGGAGTTTCCAACGGGGTGGGTGAGCGGAAACGTTTCCGTCACCCTTTTCCTCAAAGACTAGTTGGCGGGCGGATCGTCGGAGAGGAAAGTTTATTTAACGCTGCTACTGCTCTGGTGTTGAGCTTAAAAATCATTTGGGGCATCTGACTATCATGGAATTGGATAAACTTCGTTATGGTACGGAACTGCTGAAGCGAGGCTTTGCGAAGATGCAGAAAGGGGGCGTCATAATGGACGTTACGACCCCTGAGCAGGCCGTAATCGCAGAAAACGCAGGTGCCGTGGCCGTCATGGCCTTGCACGCAGTGCCTGCCGACATAAGGAAGATGGGGGGCGTTGCCAGAATGGCCGACCCCGAGATAATAGCAAAGATCATCGACTCGGTCTCGATACCGATCATGGCCAAAGTCAGGATAGGCCATTTCGTAGAGGCCCAGATTTTGGAAGCCCTCGGAGTGGACATGATCGACGAATCAGAGGTTTTGACTCCAGCTGACAAGTTCCACGTGGACAAGACCGATTTCAAGGTACCTTTCGTCTGTGGTGCAAGAAACCTGGGTGAAGCCTTGAGGCGAATCGATGAGGGTGCGGCCATGATACGGACCAAGGGCGAGGCAGGTACCGGTGATGTGAGAGAAGCCGTGCGCCACATGAGGATGATCCTGGGCCAGATCAGGGCAACAAAAGGGATGAGCAAAGAGGAGCTTATTGATCTGGCCAGGGATATCGAGGCCGATTACGATCTGGTCTGTGAATGTGCAAAGGTCCAGCGGCTTCCCGTGGTGAACTTTGCAGCTGGCGGCGTAGCCACTCCTGCCGACGCGGCACTCATGATGCAAATGGGTGCAGACGGCGTCTTCGTGGGATCTGGTGTGTTCAAGTCTCAAAAACCCGAGGTCATGGCATTGGCCATAGTAGAGGCCGTGAACAATTATGACGATCCTGCAAAGTTGGGCGAAATATCTAGGGGACTTGGTGATCCCATGAAAGGGATCGATGTGGGAACTCTCTCTGAAGATGAGAAGCTTCAGTCCAGGGGATGGTAGAAGTAAGGATCGGCGTGATCGCCTTTCAAGGCGATGTATCTGAGCACATCGCCGCCATGGAACAAGCTCTGGGTGATAGTGGCACTGTCGTTGAAATCCGCCATGCAGGGGTCGTTTCTCACTGCGACGGGATTGTCTTGCCAGGTGGCGAGAGCACCACGATAAGCAGACATCTTGCTAGGACCGGCGTTGGCTCTGAGGTGGTCGAGGCGGCCAAAGCTAAAGTTCCCATCATGGCCACCTGCGCGGGCTTGATCATAGTCTCTTGCAAGATTGAAGAGGAAACCCGTTTCGATCCGTTGGGACTTTGGAGCGTTGAAACTAGGCGGAACGCTTTTGGCTCTCAAAAGGAATCGTTCGAGGCTGAACTGGTGGTTGAAGGGTTTGACCGACCTTATAACGCGGTCTTCATCAGGGCACCAGCCGTGATCGGCTGGTCAGAAGGGGTCGAGGTTCTAGCAGAGATAGATGGTATGGCGGTCGCCGTCAGAGAGAATAATTTGATAGGGTTGGCTTTCCATCCTGAGTTGACATCGGACCTCAGGTTCCACCACATCTTTTTGGACATGGCAGGAGGGTGATGAATGTGTTCGGGGACGAAGTGTTCATAGAAAAGAGCTTCGAAGAGATGAAACAGGATATGAACGATCTCCTTGCTGAATCCGAGCGGCTCAAGAAGGAGGCAGCCGACCTTATGGTGAAGGCGAACTCTCTTCGAAACGAGTCGGTCGACCTTCGGTTTCAGGACCCAGAGAGGGCTGAAGGGATCTGGCAAGAGTCAGAAAGGTTGCGCGAAGAGAGCAATGAGTCGAAACGGCTTGCCGTCGACAAAAACCTAAAGGCCAGCGACATCAAGCACAGGCTCGATATTCACGACCAGATAGTCGCAGTGGTCGATCACGCAGACGAGATATGGAAGGGCGCAATCAGGGCCAAGAGGCCCTAAGCCCTCGACTTTCGCCACCAAAAAATAGTGGCATTATCGTTTCCGAAGGCCTTCTCGTCGGTCTTTTCAGACAAGAGCACCTTTTTGGGAGGCCATATCTTCGCTTCGATCTGATTGTTTTCATGATTTCGCTTATTTTTCATCTGGCGTTTCTGGTTGGATCGTGCAGCTATTCGATTCCGTCCCTCTCCTTCGTCTATCTTTGCTCCGTTGGCGCAGGCACTCACTCGGCGCTTCTGATTGTGTACTGAGTGGGTGCCTTTGCGAGGTCAGCACCATTCGCTCCAGGGCGAAGCGCGCGCGGGTTTTGCGCCGCCGGGGCTCGATCTCACCGGATAAATAGGGGGCGCCATTCCGACGCGTCGACGCAGGTACTGGCAGAGCAAAGGATAGGTGTTGCCGATAACTTCAGGCATGGACATTCTCAAGGTCGCATAGCTCGGCTTCAAGAGGAGGGGCTCTGTAACGCTCCAGCGCCAGCAGAAACTCCACTCGCGGCATTCCGGCAAGTTCTGCCGCTCGCCCGGAAGAGGGCCGGCCGAGTTCGTAGAGCTTGACGGCGGCCAGGATGCGTATCTCACGATTCAGACAAGAACACCTTTCCGGGCACTTCAATCACAATTCTTCGGGCGGTCATATCTTCGCCTTGATCTGAGAGATCCTGTGCAAGCATCCATCCCACGCTCTTGATCTTGCCACGAGTATGGTATCACTCACCCAGTCGATCATGATATTTTTATTTGTCCTCCAATCGACTTAATTCATCTGCATCAATCTTTCTCAAAACTTTAACTGGAGGGGTCAGTAGATATTCCCATATTGGAGTTGGTGTGTATGCAGTTCCGGGATGTGAATGACCTTTCCAATACTCGTGAGCGAAATAAAACGCGACTAATGCGCTATTTTCTAGCGAATATGTAACTAAGTTCATATCACCAGGAAATCTCGATTTTTTACACTCAACTTCCCAAATATCTCCCTCTGAGTTACGATAAGAATCTCTAAAATACTTAATATCTTTGAGGTTTTTCATGGCGTATATCGATTGAAACCTTGAAGGTCTCTTACGATAGTATCGACTTCGCACCAATTCAAAAATAAACTCGATCAAAGGTTCAGAATCCTCAATAATTACCTTCTTGACCAATTTGTCATTTTCGACTAAATCGACTTCCGTTTGAATTTTTCTTTCGCCTTGCGCTATATATCGTTCGCCATGAAATGTAAGTCCCTTCGGAAATAATGTATTAACAAATTTTTGTAGTTTTTCTGGTGTTATGTCATCATAGACAGTCAGATCAAGTATCTGTCCTGTTTCAAGGTCATCCCCTGCTAAATGATAATAACGCGACAAATGAGTCATTTCGTAATCACCATCATACTGACTTTCTTCGTTAACTTCTCATAATTTCGTCCATCAGCCGCCACCCATCGACTCTCCCGTATCCTCCGCGCGCCCCTTCCTTTTCCGTGAAGACCTCCATCTCGTCCGGCTCAATTGACGCGCCCATCATTGCGAAGGGCACCGGCTCTGAAGTGTGAGTCCGCATGGCAACTGGTGTTGGGTGGTCTGGCAAGACTAGGACGCGCCATTCGTGGCCGGACTTTTCCAGCCCTTCGAGAACTGGCCCGACGATCCTCGCGTCGAAGCGCCGAATGGCCTCGATCTTCTTTTCTAAACTTCCGTCATGCCCCATCTCGTCGGGAGCCTCGACGTGAAGGTACACGAAGTCGAGCCGTTCTAGGGCGCCAAGAGCTGCCTCGACCTTCCCCTCATAGTTGGTATCGAGAACGCCGGTCGCGCCGGGAATGTCGATGACTTCAAGCCCTGCGTAAACGCCGATCCCCTTGAGAAGATCGACCGCCGAGATCATCGCGCCGCTGAGTCCGCGCGTCTCTTGAAGCGTCGGAAGCTTTGGCGCCTTTCCCTGGCCCCAAAGCCAGATCATGTTCGCGGGCCGCTTTCCTTCCGCAATTCGGCGCTGGTTTATGGGGTGCTCTGCGAGTATGGGGACGGAAGCTTCCATCATCTCGCGCAAAATCTCAGAGCCTTCTCCTTTCGGCAGATAGTCTGCTATCGGCTGGTCCATTATGTCATGAGGCGGCGTGCAATCGGCGCGTTCTGCCTTGTCCTCCAGGACGAGAAGGTTTCGGTAGCTTACGCCTGGGTAGAGCTTTCCTTTGGAGCACACATCCTGGAGCGAAGATATGATCTCGTTGGTCTCAGCAGTCGTGATATGGCCTGCGCTGTAGTCCACCATCAGGCCCCGTTCCAGGTCGACGTTGACCAGGTTACACCTGAATGCAACATCCTCTGGGCCCAAATCCACGCCCATAGAGGCCGCCTCCAGAGGCGCCCGGCCCGTGTAATAGAGTCGCGGATCGTACCCCATCGCTGAAAGGTTGGCAACATCGCTTCCAGGCGGCATCCCCTCCGGTACGTTCGATGCAAGGCCGCCTCTCCCCTCACGAGCTACCCGGTCCATGTTGGGGGTATCTGCAACCTCCAAAGGTGTTTTTCCTCCCAGCGATTCGATGGGATGGTCTGCCATCCCGTCACCCAGCAATATCACGAACTTCATATACGCGCCACAACTCCCTTTCTTGGTCCTTCTAGTTTTGATCACACATGTCTACTTGCCACTCTCTCGTCAGATAGCCCTGAGTCATGGCGTCCCAGATCAATAGGTCGCCTTACCAGACCCTAATCCTACTCAAGGAACTATTGAACGGAAACGGCTACATGAAGAATGTACCCATTCCGCCTTCTGCCTTTGGCTTCTTTGTAACCTTCTTTCCGGCCTTGGCTTCCGCCTCTCTTTCGATCGTCTCCTCTTCTTTCTTCTTCATCTCTGAAAGATGGTGGTTCAGCACTTTCACCAGTCGGTTCAGCTTTTCTCTTTGGCAAGTTGCGCCCCTGGTCACCCCATAGACGATGTCCACGACGGTGCCCTTGGTCGCTATGTCTTTCCTGGTTGGCATGACTGTTCTGGTCTTGACCCCTGCCTTGGCAAAGTCCTCAAAGTCCACCGGGCTTTGACAGACGACTACGGCCGGTACCTCCGCTAAAGCAAGTATTTCTCTTGCCTTGTAAACCACGTGCGACCTAATGTTTCCAAGGTGGATGACCGCTATCTTGTGCCGCTTTATCTGTTCGATCTCCTTTGGAGTCAATCCAAACGTAGGTCCAAAGCCCCTCGAAGCCTGAGGGAAACTCTCAGGAACGCCCGCACCGGACTCCAAGACGAGAACGCTCGTCTGAACCCCCTCTCGCCGAAGGCCATAAGTTATCTCGCATACCGGTTTGGTTATGTGCCTTCGGCCTGGTGACATGGCTATTGCAATCACGTCGGGTTGTGCCGCTTCTGATAGAGTTCCTCTCTGGGCGAGGCCTCCGCCTTTGGCCAGCCCCATGCTCTCTCGGCAATCCACTACCTGAGTTGCCCTGCCTATCATGCGCTCCATTTTGAAGGTCAACGCATATTAGCCTTTGCCAAATAATTTTATTAAAAACCTATTTAAACCCCTTCTTCGATTGTTGCCCCCATGCTCTCCTTTGTCGGGCTTGGCCTATACGACGAAAAAGACGTATCGCTGAAAGGCCTGGAAACGATACGCGATTCCGACTTGGTCTATGCGGAATTCTACACTTCAAGGCTCATGGGAACGTCGGTGGAACGGCTAGAAGAACTCTACGGAAAAAAGATTTGTCTTCTGGGCCGGGAAGACGTAGAGGTCCGAGCTGGTGAATGGGTCTCTCAGGCCAAAGACAAAAAGGTGACCTTCCTGATTGGCGGAGACCCTATGGTCTCGACAACACACCTTGACCTTCGACTCCGCGCCCTGAAGATGGGGATCGAGATCCAAGTGGTCCACTCATCATCCATCGTCTCGGCAGTATCCGGCCTTACAGGACTTCAGAATTACAGGTTTGGCAGGTCCACTTCGATACCTTACCCTTACGAAGTCGGTGGGAAAAGGATCGTGGCCCAGAGCCCTCGCGAAGTAGTACTGGAAAACCTGGAACGAAACCTCCACACACTCCTCTTCTTAGACATCCAGGACGAAAGATACATGACCGTCGCAGAAGGGGCAAGTCTTCTCGTCGAGATGGACGAAATGGCTGGCGAATCGAAGCTGAGCCGATCTTTGGGCGTGGGAATTGCCAGAGCTGGATCGAAAAAGTCTCAGGTCAAAGCGGACTTTCTGCCAAAACTTGCAAACGAGGATTTCGGCGGCCCGCTTCACATTCTCATCGTCCCAGCAAAGCTTCACTTCATGGAGGCAGAGGGCCTTGTGGCTTTGGCCTCGGCTCCGTACGAGATACTAGAAAATGCAGAACAGTGAGCGAAAACCTATTAATTGGGTATTCTCGTCGTAATACCCAGAGAACATAATCTGGAGTGTCAAATTGCCCAAAATATCCGTAGACGTACCACAACACATAATCGACGACATAAATGATCATGTGGGCGACGGCAAGAAGTTTGTCAACTTCTCTGACGCCGTGAGAACCGGACTGAGAAAGATGCTTGACCAGTTGGACGAAGTCGATAGACTCCACGGCAGGCAAAAGGACGTCAAAAAATGAAGATGGGGATGGACGTCGTATTCGATGCAGCTCATAGACTGCCAAATTACGACGGCAAATGCGCTCGCATCCACGGCCACACTTACACGGTGGAGGTTGTGCTGGGAGGTCCTGTAGATGGAACCACAGGGTTCCTGATGGACTTCTACGATCTGAAACGAATTCTCAAAACCGTCCTGAGCGATCTGGATCATCGCGACTTAAACGAGATCCTCGCCAATCCGACGGCAGAGACAATTGCAGAGCACATAAAGGGACGGCTAGAGCTCAGCCTTCAGGACGAGGCTGCAAATCTGGTCTCGGTGAAGCTTTGGGAAGGCAAGAACAAATGGGTGATGCTGGACTAAACGTAACTTTTGACACAGATGTCCAGGGGGATAAATAGCAATTGATCCGAAATTTACCTGATGAATTTGTTGCTGAAGAGTTTGCTGTTGACGAATTTGCCGTTGAAGAATCTGCAAAAGATTATGGCATCTTGGCCGAGATATTCTCCTCTTTCCAGGGTGAAGGCCCCTTCGTGGGACGAAGACAGATATTCGTCAGGACTTCGGGCTGCAACCTCAACTGCAGTTACTGTGACACCGCCAAGTTTCGCGCCAGTACTGCCCAATGCAGGATAGAAGATGCTCCAGGTTCGGGCAGATTCAAAACGATCGAAAACCCTGTATCCCCTAAGAAGGTAATCGAACTAATTCTGGGACTCAGAACGCCAGGACTTCACAGCGTCTCTATAACGGGGGGAGAACCACTCTGTCAACCCAAGTTCACGAAATCTCTGGCGATCGAATGTTCTCTCGCAAAAGTTCCAGTGTATCTAGAAACTAACGGATTTTCGTCCAGCCGTTTTGCAAGGCTCATTGACTGGATAGACTTTGCTTCCATTGATCTTAAGCTTCCTAGCCACAAATCCTGTCCGCCTCATAAATGGGATGATTTATTCCAAAACGAGCTGGCATGCTTGAAAATCGCATCTTGCGCTGGTGTGAAGACCATTGCCAAGGCCGTCATACTGAACTCAACTAAACTTGACGAACTCGATATCGCATATCCCCTGCTCAAAGAGCTGGACGCGACTTTGGTCATCCAACCTGCCACAGGACCCGATTGTCCTGCCTTAGAAAAGTTGGCGCAATTTTACAGTTTGGCATCAATGTCCTTAGAGGATGTGGTGGTCATCCCCCAGGTTCATAAGATGATGGGAATCCTTTGACACCACCTCGCCCAAAGGCGAGGGGACTATTCGTCATTTTTCTGTGATGGAACCCACGAGCTGATCAAACGAGGTCAGGGCGAAGTCTCTTCGACTGCCTCTGCTTCCAGTTCCAATTTTCTCTCTTGTTTCTTCTTTTCGTATATCTCTTGGTATCGATCGCTTCTCTCGTTTTTATCCCATCGCTCGATCCTTTTGTCCAACGCCTCGAACATGTACGTTTCTGCTTTTTTGACGGTCTCTAGGTCGCCTCGAAGGACTAGGATCTCTCGCTCGTCTGTTTCGTCGTCAATCAGGCCAATCTTAGCATTCCTTCTTATAGGATCCAGCTCGAAGTTATCCACCAAATCTTGAATCACGCTGAGAGGCATTCCTATAGGAATTGCCAGGTCGTACATCCCTTCCAGGTCTTCTTTGCTCTCTTTTTCAGTATCGGCCATGTCTATGTCTCCCTAGCGCCCATCCTCCTCCTGAAGATTTAACCTTTTGGGAGGCAGATAAGAAAAACTGGAAACATGCGTGCATTTTGCTACAATATTTTATGTGCATCGAAAGGCTAATATAAGCAGGCGCCATCTCAGTTGGGAACTGAGGATACAATGTCAAGCATGATCAAAACCACATTATTGCTCTCAAGTCTTGCCGTCTTCTTCATTGTAGCTGGCAGGATTCTGGGAGGCGGAACCGGAATGATCATAGCCTTGGGTCTCTCCTTGCTGATGATCTGGGGATCTTACTGGCACAGCGACAAGTTAGTGCTGAGGATGTACCATGCAAGAGAAGTCACATCGGCTCAGGCACCGGAGATCTGCTCGATAGTCAGGGGCCTTGCAGATCGTGCGAACTTGCCCATGCCCAAGGTTTACATAGTGGACACGTCCATGCCCAACGCTTTTGCCACCGGACGAAACCCGTCCCATGCTGCAGTGGCGGTGACGACTGGGATCATGAGAACCTTGGACCGAAACGAGCTTGAGGGCGTCTTAGCCCACGAGATGGCTCACGTCAAGAACAGGGATACTTTGATCAGCTCAGTGGCCGCTACCATCGCTGGCGCAGTCACCACCCTGGCGAGTTTCGCCCAGTGGTCCCTCATCTTTGGAGGTTTTGGTGGCAACGATGACGAAGGTGGAAACATAGTAGGAATACTTTTGATGGCGGTCCTAGCTCCAATTGCCGCAACCGTTATCCAGTTGGCCATATCACGGACCAGAGAGTTCGAGGCCGACGCGAAAGGCGCAAAGATCTGTGGTAACCCCATGGCACTGGCAAGCGCCCTTTCTAAACTAGAAAGGGCGGCGAACGCCACCAGGGCGGACGTTAACCCTTCGACAGCGCACATGTTCATAGTAAACCCGCTACGGGGAAAGGCTATGGCGTCACTTTTCTCTACTCATCCACCTACGGAAGAAAGGATCAAAAGGCTCTCTGCTATGCGGTGAGCCCCAGTGCTTTAAGGGAAACAGTTATTAAGGGGTGTCTCCGTCAGAGTGCTTGTTGGGCCCGTAGCTTAGCATGGTTGGAGCGCACGGCTGATAACCGTGAGGTCACGCGTTCGAATCGCGTCGGGCCCACCATGCATTACATTTCTTTGACGTTTTTCTGGGGACTATAGAGTTTAACGATACATTTCGGACAAACGTTGAACTCATGAGAGTTTGAGAGTTCGACATTTTGGCCTTATTCGTATCGTTAAACACTAATCTTGCGAGAACCAATTAGATGAAACTAATTGATTCTCGACTATAGTTCACTTCGATGAGATGTCACCTTCGAGAATTGTGTTCATCACGAGATCGAAGTCCATGTTTGCGCACCATCCGGCCTGTTCCAGTATTCCCATGAAACAGACTCCGATGAGTTTTTTGTACTTGATCTTCTCAAGAAGTGCTTTCATCTCTTCTACGCTCACCCCGATCTTGGGCATGGCCATCCCGCCCAGGATGACTACTACGTCAGCGTCGACGCTGATCTTCTCGCCAAGTTCCATACCGTATTCAGTGGCCACAAGTTCCCTGGCCTTCTCGATACCCAGGTTGGGAACAAAGGCAAGCTTCTTGTTCCTGATCGGAAATCCCAGGAACTGGGCAAAAGGCGTGCAAAACCCAGGGGTTCCGATGAAGGTGACACTTTCGTCTTCCTTCACTAATTCTCTAAAACCGTTCAACATTCCGCCAAGTCCTTTAATCTCCTGATTTTTCTCCATAAAATACCTCCAGCAGCTATAGTGCTTAACGATACCTTTCGGACAAATATCTAACTCGTAATAGTTTGAGATTTGTCCTATTCGTATCGTTAAACTCTATACCTTGCTAATCAAAGTGAAGGAATCAAACTGGCGGGCGACGCACCCCGCTCTGCAAGCAGTGGGGCATGATTCACGCCGCTGCCCCGTCAAGTCGATAGATTGCAAATAGCACCATTTTTAAGCCAGTTATATGTTTCCCCATTCCATACCACTTAGATCATTCCAGACGCCGCTAAGGTCCTTTGCCATCCCAAAATTACCTTTTTTTTGATATGGGAAACGTATATCTGCCTTCAGAACGTAAGCGGCCGAGGTGTTCACATTGTCCCCCGATAACGATCCTATACTGGTAACTTGTGGGTTGCCCTACGCAAACGGGCCATGCCACATAGGCCACCTGCGAACCTACGTCCCCGCCGACGTATACGTCAGAGGCTTAAAGAAGATGGGATTGGATCCAACCTTCGTCTGTGGATCTGATTCCCATGGTACTCCAATAGTTGTCAACGCCGAAGAACAAGGGATAACTCCTACCGAACTTGTCACTCGATACCACGACCATTTCGACGATGTCTTCAAGCGGATGGAGGTGGGATTCGACTACTTCGGCAACACCGACGATCCTTCTAATCACGCGAGAACTCAGTCCATAGTTAACGCTCTCGAGGATAAGGGATACGTTTACCCCCAAGAGATCCCGTTGGCCTACTGCCCCTCTTGCGATCGATCCCTCCCCGATAGATATGTAGAAGGCATCTGTCCTTATTGCAACGCTCCAGCAAGAGGCGATGAATGCGATCAAGGATGTGGCCGCCATCTGGAACCAGGCGAAATCCTAGAGCCTATATGTAAAGTCTGCGGAAGCAAAGCTGAGTACCGGATTCAAAAGCATTACTTTTTCAAGTTATCGTCCTTCAGCGACTTTTTGATAGATTATCTAGAGAAATTGGGCGGGACTTCCAACGCCAGAAACTACGCCAAAAAATGGGTCAAACAAGAGCTAAAAGACTGGTGCATAACCCGCAACCTGGAATGGGGAGTCGAATTTCCAGGGCAAAAAGACCTCGTGGTTTATGTCTGGGTCGATGCACCCATCGGCTACATCTCCTTCACAGAGGAATGGGCCAAACAGGTCAACGACGACTGGAAAAAATATTGGCGCAACCCCTCTAAAATCGTCCACTTCATAGGTGGCGACATAGTATACCATCACTGTATCTTCTGGCCCGCCATGTTGAAAGGTGCTGGGTACACCCTACCAAGCGCCGTCGTGGCGAGCGGAATGTTGAAAATAGACAACAAAACGTTCTCCAAGAGCAGGGGTTACGTGGTCTGGGTGATTGATGATTACCTGGAAAAAGACCTTCATCCTGACCTTCTCCGTTACTACCTGGCATCTTACACCTCTCACACTAAAGAGCTTAACTTCTCTTGGACCGTCTTTGGCAAAAAAGTGAACAACGAACTGGTCGGAGCTCTTGGCAACTTCATCAACAGGTCTGTCACCTTCACCACCAAGAATTTCGATGGCAAAGTTCCCGAAGGCGACCTCGAACCTGCAGTCATGGAAAAGATCGAAGCTACCATCAAAGATGTGACTTCTGCTCTAGAAGAGTTTGAGTTCAAGAAGTCAACGGACGTTGCCATGTCACTTGCTGACTTTGGAAACACCTATTTCCAGGCCAACGAACCCTGGAAACTGATTAAAGATAATCCCAAAGCTTGCGGTGCCATTCTCAGAAACTGTTTCCAGATTGTAAAAGCCCTTTCTCTTCTCTTGGACCCAGTCATGCCAGGAAAGATGGAGCTTGCATGGAGACAGATCGGATCGGTCGGCAAACTTAGCGAAGCCCTCTTCTCTGATGCCCTCATCCCAATAGAACCTGGCCAAAAATTGGGCGTGCCCGAGCACATATTCAACAAGATGGACGACTCCACGATCTGCGATCTGGATGATGTCTTCAAAGAGCGCATACGCCAGGCAGATGCAGGCAAACCCACGAAAGGAGTGAAAAAGATGAGCACAATACCTTTCGACGATTTCATGAAACTCGACATAAGGGTCGGAGCGATCAAAGAAGCTGAAAATATCAAAGGATCTAACAAGCTTCTCCGGCTCATAGTTGACTTGGGCACCGAAGAGCGGCAGATCGTTGCAGGCATTGCCCAAACGCACGACCCAGATAGTTTGGTTGGAAGGAATATCGTGGTTCTGGCAAACTTGGAACCTGCCAAGCTCTTCGGTGTAGAGTCCAGAGGGATGCTCCTTGCAGCAGACTTGGGCGACGCTGCTGTATTGCTAACTCCTGAGAAAGACGTAGAACCCGGAACAAAAATCCGTTGAGAAAATAACTTAGATGAACTTAGAGGAGGTCCTGATTTGCTAAATGTTGATAATCTGTCCAAGGTCTACAGTTTCAAAGAAAGCCAGATCGAAGCCCTGAAGGGCATTAGCTTCCACGTCAAAGAAGGCGAGATCCTGGGGATCGTGGGAAAGAGCGGCAGTGGCAAGAGCACTCTTATGAGAATACTGCGCGGCATTGAGACCTTCGACTCAGGCCAGATCGAGATGAACGGCCTTGATATATTGCCCGACTCAGGACCAGAGGTGCAGCGCCGTCAAAGGGAGATGACCGCAATCCAACTACAAAGAGACTTTGGTCTCTGGACGGACTCTGCCCTGAATAACGTGGCCCTCAGGATTAACTCCCGTCGGACTGGATACGAAATACCTCCCACAAAGCCAGAGGCCTGCTATGAAGAAGTTATGGCCGAGGCTATGGAGTACCTAAAACTGGTGGGCCTCGAAAAGAAAGCAAATCACCTCGCCACCATCTTGAGCGGTGGTGAAAAACAGAGGCTTCTGATCGCAAGACAGCTTGCAAAAAAGCCCCAGGTCCTTCTCTTGGACGAGCCTGCCACCATGGCCTGCCCTGCCACCAAGCAAGAGGTACTCGACGCTATCAAGAACGTGAACAAAGAGCTGGGACTGACGATAGTCATAGTGTCTCACCTTCCCGAAATCCACGAATATATGGCTGATAAATTGATCTGGCTTGACGGCGGCAAGATCAGGGCGAAAGGAGATCCCTACGAGGTGCTCGATCAGTTCTTATCTGGGCTGGGCAAGCCCGAACCCCTAACATTAAGACCTTCAGCCCAGCCAGTCATAAGAGTGGAAGAACTCTACAAAAGAAACTACCTCATCAAAACCGGCGAAGTCTTGAAGATCGAGGACATGAATTTCGAGATCAAAGAAGGCGAGATCACCTCTTTGATAGGAGCCAGCGGAGCTGGAAAGACCACCATCCTCAAGATCATGCAGGGAGTTGCCAAACCCGAGGACGGATCCGTTTTCTACAAGTTGGGTGACGACTGGGTGGATATCGTAGAGTACTCCCATAAAAGGATGGAAGTTCGGCGAAACATGGGGATAATGTATCAAGAGTTTGCGCTCTCCCCAAAAGAGACCATTCTTGAACAGATAGGTTACAAACTAGGTGTCAAAGGTCAGGCAGTCATTGAATATGCAAGGTCAGTTGCCGAGTCCCTAGGAATATCCGATCAGGTTCTCGACGTCATCTACACCCTCACAGACATGGAAGAGGAAGATGCAAAGGTCGTTTTGGACAAGCTTGGACTCACCACCCAGATATTTGACGACCTATTTCCCAGATTCCCTGCAACTGAGGCTCGAAAATATGCCGAGCCCATCTTCAAGGTGTTGGACTTAGACCTCTCTATACTGGACAAGTATCCTCATCAGCTCAGCGGCGGCGAAGAAGTCAGGGTATCATTAGCCTTGCTATTGGCCACCAACCCCAAGATACTCATCTTGGACGAGCCATTTGGCGACATTGACCCTCTGACTTTAAGGGACGTTTCCAACGCAATAAAGAGGATTAATGCAGAGTACGGAACAACGATTTTCTTGGTGAGTCATCATGTCGACTTCGTCCGGGAGATATCTCACCGAGCACTCTTAATCGAAAACGGTGTCATTGCAGCAGATGGCGATCCTTCTGATGTTTGTGACACTTTCATCTCAAGGTGCAACGCCACTTACCTGAAAAGTCGTCGGAAGGACCCCGTCACCATGATTGAGGTCTAAGAGAGGTTTTTCCATGGATGAAGAGATCGCAGAGATCTTCGACCAGCTTTCAGATAAAATCTCTGAAGAAGATTTCGAGCAGCGGGTCGAAGAGAAGGTCAAATTGATGGGCGGACTCTGCGACAGAAAAACTGCCGCCATGCTTGTGGCGCGAGAGTTTGGTGAAGTCGAGCTCAAGATTGAGAGGATCAAGCCCGAGACTGGCAAAGTGATCTTCGTTGGAAAAGTGGTCTCTATATCCGAAATCCACGAATTTTCTCGAAGCGATGGGTCGGTTGGCAGGGTTGCCAACCTGAACCTGGGTGACGAAACCGGGACCATCCGGATTGTGATCTGGGATGAGGGAACCGAAGCTCTCAAAAATGGTGACATAAGTATCGGCCAGGTTCTGAGGGTTCGGGGAATCACGAGAGAAGGTTACATGGGGACCGAGGTGGGCCTTGGTCAAGGCGGCGGGATTGAGGAAGTGGATGCCGACATCCAGACCAAAGTTGATCCGCACAAGATAGCCGAAATCAAGCCGGATATGGGCGACATAAACCTGGTGGCCAAGATATTGGACCCTGGTGAAGTTCGTGAGTTTCTCCGAAAAGACGGATCTGTGGGGCTCGTCCGGTCCGTCATCCTGGGCGATGGGACTGGGAAAATCAGGCTCACCTTGTGGAACGAGAAGGCCGAAATCGATCTTTGTGAGGGCGATACCCTTGAGTTGGTCAATGCCCTATCGAGGGAGCGGTACGGCCAAGTCGAGATCCAGGTCGGTGGCTATTCTCTGGTCCGAAAAAGTGAGATTTCGATCGAGTACGAGGAGAAGATCACTTCCATCTCCGAGCTTCAGACCGGGACGATATCCTCTATATCGGGTTTCGTCTCCGGGTTGGGTGAAGTCCGTGAATTCGAGCGGGATAACGGATCTGTTGGCAGGGTGGCCAACATATATCTATCAGATCAGACCAGCAGGGTTAAGGTGGCTCTCTGGAACGATCACGTCGACTTGATTGAGTCAATAGATATCGGTTCCAAGATTGATCTGGTCGACTGCCAGGTAAAGGCAGGATGGAACGACGAGATTGAGGTGAGCTGCGGGTGGGGCACAAAGGTTACTTTCGCCCCGCCCGAGTAACTGGGTTATAGTTAAGAACCGATTATAGTCAAGAACCGGTTAGATAACACTAATCGGTTCTCACCAGAATAGTGCTTAACGATACGGATAGGCCCAATCTCAAACTCTTACGAGTTGGTGATTTGGCTGAAAGGCATCGTCAAGCACCATAAAGTCAAGATCTCGTTTGGGGTTTTGGGGATTGGTAAATCATGTCAGAAATTTTGTTGGAGGATCTCTCTGGAGTGGGGCCCGCCACGGCTGAAAAGCTGAGAGAGGCGGGATTTGGGGCCGTCGAGTCGCTGGCTGTGGCGTCGCCCGCCGAGCTTGCAGCCTGTGCAGATGTTGGCGAGTCAACCGCGGCCAAGATCATCGCCTCTGCGAGAAAGGCCGCAGACATAGGCGGTTTCGAGACGGGAGATCAGGTGATGGAACGAAGGAAGCTGGTGGGCAAGATCAGCACCGGGAGCGAGAGCTTTAACGCCCTTCTCGGTGGCGGTATGGAGACCCAGGCGATCGTCGAGCTCTACGGAGAATTTGGATCTGGCAAGACCCAGGCAGCGCATCAGATAGCAGTGAACGTCCAACTTCCGTTAGAGATGGGTGGGCTCGACGGTTCTGTCATAATAATCGATACTGAAAACACCTTCCGGCCTGAAAGGATTGAACAGATGGTAGCGGGGCTTCCTGAACGCGAAGATCAAGATGGGCTTGAAGAACAGGGATGGGATCCTGAAGATTTCTTGCAAAATATTCACGTGGCCCGGGCCTACAACTCGAACCATCAGATTCTACTGGCCGAAAACGCTATCGATTTGGCCGAAAGTCTGAAGAAGACAGACAAGCCAGCCAAACTTCTGATAGTCGACTCTTTGATTGCTCATTTCAGGGCAGAGTATGTGGGCAGGGGAACTCTCGCAGATAGGCAGCAAAAGCTCAACAAACACCTTCACACACTTCTGAGGTTCGGCGATCTGAACAACGCCCTGGTCTTGGTGACAAACCAGGTGATGTCAAAACCAGACGCCTTCTTTGGCGATCCCACAAGACCTGTGGGCGGTCATGTGGTAGGTCATACTGCAACTTTTAGAATATATCTCCGAAAGTCCAAGGGCGATAAGAGGATCGCAAGGCTCGTGGATTCGCCCAACTTGCCAAATGGCGAAGCGGTCTTCTCGGTGACAACAGAGGGGTTGCAGGATTGATCAAAGCAGTGGTCTTTGACATAGACGGAACGTTGACCGATATGGAGCGGCAGCTTGACCCTTTGTCTATGAAGGCCATATCTCGGTTGGAAGTTCCGGCGATACTGGCCACCGGAAACGTCCACTGTTTCACAAGGGCGGCTGCGATCTTGCTTGGAGCGTCTTTGACCTCCATATCCGAGAACGGGGGCGTCATATCTTATGAGGACGGGCCGCCCGAGATTCTGGCTGACGTATCTCTTTGCAAAGCCGCCTACAAGCGGCTAAAAGAGATCTATCCTTTGAAAAAGTATGACAACAGGTACAGGGTGACGGATATTGTGCTGAAGCAGGATTTTGATTTAGAAAGGGCAGCCCGTCATCTGGAGAGGTACGACATATCGGTTGACCTTCTTGACAGCGAGTTTGCAGTTCACATTAAGGATCGGGACGTGGACAAGGGAAAAGCGCTCCTTCAGGTGATGGACCGTCTCGGCCTCGGCCCTGAGGAAGTTGCGGCTGTGGGCGATAGCCGGAGCGATTTGCCTATGTTTCAGGTGGTGGGTTTCAGCGCTGCCGTTGCCAACGCATTGCCAGAGGTAAAAGATGCAACAGACTACGTTTCTACGGCCAAGTACGGGAAGGGCGCATACGAAATCGTGGACCGGATGATCTGCGAGGGCATGTTCCAGTCTTGATGAAGCTTTGCTTTACTCATCCCTCTTTTTGGGCTTTGAGTTCTGTTTCAGTTTTCTGCTCTGCCCTCATTTCCGCCCTTGTTCCACTTACTGCACCAGCCCCGGTTCCCGCCCTAGTTCCCGTTTTTGCCCTGGTTTCCGTCCCTGCCCCAATTTTCTCCATCGTCTCCATTCTTTTCAGGATTCGGGCCCAGTTGTTCTCGCAGATTATCCACCAGCCCAAGGTCTCTTTGGCAAGCTTTCGTGCTGCAGGACAAAAAGCGTCCACGGCCAGGTGGCGTGGCATCTCTCTTGGGGGTGGATGTAATGGATATTGAGTGCAGGTGAGCGGTCTTGCTGGATATATTTCACATCGTCTTCCAACTGAGTCGTAAAAAGGGCAGGGTTGTTTGAGGACCCAGGTTTTCAAATCTTTGTCGTAGCGGCAGAGGCTTTTTAGCTTCTTTGGGGACCAGTCCAGGTACTTGCAGATCCTATCAAAGTCTTCTCGTTCCAGGTAGAGGCCCGCGCCTGGGGTGTAGCAACACCTTCCGCAGTTGGCGCACTGGAACTTCTCCCAGAATAGCTCGACTCCTTTTCCTGTTTCTTCGGGGCGGCGCAGGTCCTTTGCAGGGAGTGGGAGGGATATGTCAAAGGGAACTTTTTCGCCCTTGTCGATGGTCTCGTATTGTTCTTGGCGTTTCAAGACCGACCAGTGGGGCCTTTTTTCCAAAAGTTTCAGGTGGTGCCCATTCCTCTTCTGGTCCACGCACTCGGCGCTGCAAAGCTCATGGCAGATCCGTTTTACTTCAGCCAGCGTCTCTTTGGAGATCGTCTTTGGGATGGATATCACCGCCTAAGGATTGTGTTCGTGCTGTGTTTTAGGAGTGGGGACGATATAGGAGTTACTGTTGGGTAGGATGAGACTGATTAGAAGCGTCCCGATCCGTCGGCAGACAAGAGCACACTTCCCAGATCTTCACACTTGACAGAATTGTCTCAGAACACTATATTCAGATATATTTTATCTGAATCAATTGAGATTGAGATATCAACCAAATCAGAGAGCATGATTATCTGTTGACATCTTGAAAATAATAAGGTGCGATCTGGAGGGCAGCCTGTAAACAGCGGGGCTTCGACCTGTATTGTTGTATGTGCGAAGCCAAGAGCAAGCGCTGTGTTCTACTGATATCCACGGTGGCTTCTTTCCTCCCCGCCTTCATGAATTCCTCGATCAACGTCGCTCTTCCAACAATAGGCGAAGAATTTGGGATGAATGCAGTCCTCTTGGGATGGGTGGCCACATCGTACCTACTGGCCTTGGCAATCTTTCTCTTGCCCCTGGGAAAGGTGGCAGACATTCACGGAAGAAAGAAAGTTTTCGCCTGGGGAATGATCCTCTTTACCCTCTTTTCGTTCCTGACTGCAATATCTAACACCACATCTATTTTGATAGTCTTTCGGTTCCTTCACGGTATGAGCAGCGCCATGATCTTCGGAACTGCGGTGGCTCTTTTAACCTCGGTATTTCCACCTGGCGAGCGTGGCATGGCTCTGGGAATCAATGTGACCTCTGTTTACGTGGGGCTCTCAGCAGGTCCTTTCTTGGGCGGCATTCTCACCCAATATTTGGGCTGGAAAAGCATCTTCCTGGTCAACGTGCCTGCAGGGCTCGTGGTTATTGCTTTGATACGTTGGAAACTCGATGGCGAGTGGATCGAAGCGGAAGGCGAAAGCTTCGACTGGATAGGATCTTTCATCTATGGCCTCGTTCTATTGTTCTTGGTTTACGGACTTACTATCCTTCCATCCATAACCTGCCTCGTGTTCGTAGTTTTGGGCCTTGCAGGTCTCTTGGCCTTCGTCCATTGGGAGGGGCGAACGCCTTATCCTGTTCTCAACCTCGGGCTTTTTTGGGAAAATAGAGTTTTTGCCTTGTCCAACTTGGCGGCTCTGATCAACTACGGGGCCACTTTTGCTGTGTCCTTCGTCTTAACTTTGTACCTTCAGTACATCAATAGGGCTTGAACCCCGTGATGCTGGCCTCGTTCTAATGGCTCAGCCCGTGGTTCAGGCAGCCTTCTCTTCGTGTGCAGGAAAGCTCTCGGACATGAAAGAGCCAAGGCAGGTGGCGTCGATCGGGATGGCGATAACGGCACTTGGGCTTCTCTTTTTGACTCGCGTGGACGAAAACACGAGGATAGTCACGATTGTTGCTATTCTGATCACTTTGGGCCTCGGCTTTGCGTTATTCTCTTCTCCAAATACTAACGCCATCATGAGTTCTGTCGAGAAGAAGTATTATGGCGTGGCCTCGGGAATGGTCGGAACGATGCGTTCTATCGGGATGATGACCAGCATGGCAATCGCCATGACGGCTCTGGCCGTGTTCATGGGCCGTGTTCCTGTGACGCCAGAGGTCCATCCTCAGTTCCTAATGAGCATGAAGGCCATATTCTCGGTATTCGTGGTGCTATGTTTCGTGGGCACTTTCGCTTCACTGGCAAGGGGTAAGGTGAGGTGAGATTTTGGCTTTTCGTCAACTATGCGTCTTGGTCCAAGTTATTGTTCATGCTTTTTCCTAAAAGGCTGAAAGTGCTGACAAGAAGCGGACCGAGGTTGACCTGAAAAATACGTATCAGAAGTGTTCTTGCTGTGGACACGTTGCAAAAAAGGATCTATCAGATAAGGTTCACGAATGTCCCTTCTGTGGATTCGTCTGTGATAGAGATTACAACGCTTCAAGAAACATACTCATCTCAAGGGGAGGACAGCCCTTAGAGCCTGCCGAACCGGAACCTCTAAATCACATATTTGTGATATAAGTTCTGGTGATGAATCAGGAAGCTCCGTCCTCCAGGACGGGGTAGTTCCCCCTCTGCATAGGGAATGTTTGTTGCAAAGGAAGAATATATATGAATTTCAAAAGATTATTGCTACTAATGGCAGTGTTATGCTCTGCTGCAGTTTTTGTATCTGCACAATCTGAAGGGCCTTCGAGCTCTGAAGAATGCTCCGGTGATGTGGCGATAGATATTGGTGCCTCTGCAGAAGAGGCTATTGAAGAAGAGATCGTAGAAGAGGTCTTAGTCGAAGATTTGGAAGAGCCCTTCAATCTCTTGGCCTTTGGGGGCGAATGGTCTCAAGAAGATGAGAACGGGGTTAGCATTTCCAAGGAGATCTTCCCGAACGATGGCGGCGTCTGCCCCAATTTCGAGCTGACAGTCCAGATGCCTCACTACCAGTCTTACATGTCGGTGGTCGTTGCGATCGACTCTTCAGGCAGCATGCGACAGACAATTGATGCTTCTGACGCGGATTGGATTGCTGACTCGGTGGATGCGCTTTTGGGCCAAGAGTTATTCAGAGATGGCGGATCGAACGTATCGATCGTGAGTTGGGACTCAGAAGTTGATTTCTCGACCGAGATGTTCTCCTTGAGCGAGAATCAGTCCAAAGCGATCGATAGCTTGAACAATCAAAAATATCTGGAAACTGAGACTACAGTCTACGACATTGGGCTCCGAGAAGCTGTACATGTGCTGAAAAAGAACCCACCAAAAGATCCTGCCAACACCAAGGAGATCATTATATTCGTCACAGGGTGGAGTGAGTTTGCTCCGGGTGCAAGACTTGAGGATACGATAACAGAGGCCGCGAACAGCGGGTATGAAGTTTACACCATAGGCCTTGGAATCTCTGAGACTAATGGACCAATGCAGTACCAAGCGCTCAAGAACATGGCAGAGGTGACTGGTGGCGCCTTCTATCCGTCTGAAGATAACTTGGATAGTCTGGCTGAATTGGTAACCGAGATCTATGAAAGTATCGAAAGCAGGCCCGTGGCAACGAACCTTCTTTTGACTTACACGCTCTTCCCCTACCTCGATGTGGTGGGGACATCTTTTGAGGTAGATCTGGTTGAAAACGCAGACGGGACGAACACCTTGAATTGGGATATCGGTGAGATGAAGAAAGATCAAGTCGAGACCCTTGAAGTACAGACTGCCCTTCAGATGACCATTCCCGCAGATGTTACATCTTCAGTCAGGGAGATGGTCTACAAGGCAGATGGAACGACTCCGAGCTCTGGCATTGCTTACACCTGGCTTACCGGTGAAGCTGGAAACATAGAGATGTCAGCAGGCGAGATTGAGATCGGATGCGGGTCTTCTGAGTAGTTCATAAGTCGCCCTCGGTTGGATGATTATAGTCGAGAACCGATTAAATGATATTAATCGATTCTCGAAAGATTAGTTCTTAACGATACGAATTGGCCAAATCTCAAACTTATACGAGTTAGCGATTTGGCTAAAAGGTATCGTTAAGAACTATAATCCGACGTTCGGCATGACATATTGTGACATGGGCCTATTTTCTCTTGATATCGATTATCTTAACTATTTCTAGGCATATTCTGTGGAACGATCTGTTTGGGAGGTACGTGAGTTGGATGCCACAAATATTCAGACGAGTTCCCTTGCCCATTATGGCATTGTAGCAGGTATTTATGACGAACTTGGTATCGGAGATCTAATTGATTCAAAAATTCCTAAGATAAGTGCGTACAAAGTAAGCCATGGAGATGT
>Ga0208771_1000264_pt1 | contig 32989 bp, 28 predicted proteins | sample AntAceMetag02UKX_FD_184775 | JGI IMG/M metagenome (GOLD analysis project Ga0208771, IMG submission 184775) | Saline lake microbial communities from Ace Lake, Antarctica - Antarctic Ace Lake Metagenome 02UKX (SPAdes) (version 2) | ecosystem: Environmental > Aquatic > Non-marine Saline and... | reverse complement strand
GCGAATTTTGATTTTACTTCACTCATAATCAATAATTTAAAAGTTATAAAATTAATTAGAATTAATCGCCCTTTGATAAAAATTTAAAGTTTCAGAAGCGCATTTATCCCATTTGAATTCATGGGCCAAAAGTTTTCCCTTAACTTTGAGTTTATCATATAGTTTTGGATTAGTCAACAAATCATAAGCAACAATTGTTATCTCGGAAACATTGTAAGGGTCAACAATTGCTGCTACTTGACTAGCTATCTCTTTCATAGACGAGGTGTTGCTAGTAATCACTGGCACCCCTTTAGCCATAGCTTCAATCATTGGGAAACCAAATCCTTCATAAAGAGATGGAAACATAAATAAACTGGCTCCCTCAAACAATGCGTTTAAATCCGAAGCTTCCGTGTAACCCGGAAAAATAATATCCTTTTTATATTTTGATAACCCAGCGGCTTGTTTTACTTTTTTAAAATTAATATCTTTTCTGCTCCCGCCCAAAACTAATTGATATTCTGGTAATGTTTTATTTTTGACAGATTCTATTTTTCTTCTTAAACGTTCATAAGCAAAAATAATGCGGGTAACATTTTTTCTACGACCAAAATCAGTTAAAGAAAACAGATAATCCTTTTTGATTTTATGCTTATTCCTAACCTGTTTGATTTTACCCAAAGTGTTTTTCTTAAAAAATCTTCTATCAACTCCATGATAAATAACTTTAATCTTCCGACGGTTAACATTAAAAATTTCCTGCAAATCTTTGGACGTAGACTTAGAAACAGCAATAATCATATTAGCTTTTTCTAAAATGCTGGGTAAATTTTTCCTTAAAAGAATATTTTGTTTCTGCTTAGAATATAATTCAAAAAATTTACAAACCGCTAAATCGTGAACAGTTACTATTGTTTTGCCAACATAGGGCCGTGGCAACCAAGGAATTGGTGAATGGAGAATATCCAATTTTTCTCTAGAAAAAACAGCGCTTACTAAAAGATGAGCATATTTGTCTGGCATTAAATTGCTATATTGTATAAATGGAACAAATTTAATTAAAACATTTTTTTGTTTAAATTTTGCTATTCTGTTTCGGCTAATAGAATGATCAAAAAATAAAACATAAATATTTTTTTTGTCAGCTTTTAACAAATGACGAACCAACTGATAGGTATAATGACCAATGCCATCACATTCTCCTTTATCAGGATGTAAAATTGTCCGACAATCTATGCCAATTTTCATATATTGATTATAATACAAAATAAACTAAATGTAAATATTTTCCACATATAAACAATTTAGACATACAAACAGATATGATACAATAATAGACAAAACAAGAGTTAACCTGTAAACTTAAAATAAATTTTAAACACTACTGTCTTATGAGAATAATAGCTAAGAATAAAAAAGCTTTATACGATTATGAAATTTTAAATACTTTTGAAGCTGGAATTGTTTTGACTGGACCTGAAGTAAAATCAATTAAAAATGGAAGAATAAATCTTGCCGGCAGTTATGTGATGGTAGATAACGAGAATAATGTCTATTTACTGAACGCTCATGTCGCTCCGTATCCTCCAGCTTTTCAGGTTCAACAAGATTACAAACCAACTCAGAACAGAAAATTACTTCTCAGAAAAAAAGAAATTCAGGAAATAATTGGCAAAACGCATATAGTTGGATTAAGTGCAATTCCATTAAAAGTCTACACTAAAGGCAGTATTATAAAAATAGAAATTGCTATCGCAAGGGGCAAAAAAAAATATGACAAAAGACGATCAATAAAAGAAAGGGACTTAAAGAAAAAGATTAGAGAAAAATTAAAAAAATCACTCAAATTTTCTGACTAAAGTCAAATTTCCTTCTTTGTCCCACACGCCAACTCCAATACTATCTAACCCTAAAATAATTTTTCGTTCTGGGAAAAGTTTCTCTAAATGATAAACTCCAGCATCACAAGCTAAAACTATAGTAGTATCTCCGCGCAATTCTCCTTTATTTAGTTCTAATTCGTCATAAGCGCAAGGACGGCCAATCAAATCGGTATCTACCACATTAAATCCATCCTTTTTTAACTTTTCCGCTAACTTATCCATCCCTTCTTGTCCGCCAGTTCCACATATTCTCGCGCATGAGTTACAAGAAACTATACCTATTTTATCATTTTTTTTAAGTTGACTCCTAATTATTCCGTAAATTTTGGATTCTGTAATAATCATATTTTTTTATTAATTTAAAATTTTATATGACTGTACCACGTGACCGCGGTTATTTATATTGGAGCCCCGTAAAGTCGCTACGCTCCCACGGGGCACGTAAAATACTTCACGCTGTTCAGTATTTTACGTGGTCGGGGATAGGAGGATCGAACTCCTGACCTCACGCCCCCCAGGCGTGCGCGCTACCGCTGCGCCAATCCCCGGAGAACAAAAATTAAATCTTACCCAGTTCCCGCTTTAAAATTTTTAAACACTTAGTGCAAATTTTTATTTTAGTCCTATTCTTGTTTTCCACATCTATTTTATAAAATCCACTTGCTTTTTTCCCTAAACACTTTTTAATAACCTTATCATCTTTAAGAATATTTTTTAAAGATTTATCAGGTCCAGATATATTTTTAGTTTGCAAATTCACATACTGGCGCCTTTTAGTCGCTATATTAGAATGTGACCTGGTAATAGCTGTTTGAGGCCCACGGCCACAAATATCACAACGTCTTGACATAAAAAATTAGTTAATTAGTTAATTGGGGATTAGTTAATTGGGGTCCTGATTACCTGCCTACCGGCAGGCAGGCCTAAGTACCCAATTACCTAAATACCTATCTTAACATTTTAAATTTATTTAACAAGTGTATGAATTTACTCTTTTTCTTTTTTATTATAATCCCTTCTGCTATTATTCACGAATATGCCCATGCTTGGGCAGCAGATCAACTCGGAGATCCAACCGCTAAACAAGCTGGGCGCTTAACATTAAATCCTTTAGCTCATATTGATATATGGGGAACCATTTTAATGCCTATTATTTTATTTTGGATTTCGAAAGGAATGTTTCTTTTTGCTTACGCTAAGCCCGTTCCCTTTAATCCCTATAATCTAAGAAATCAAAAACATGGGTCAGGTTTAGTAGCTTTAGCTGGACCTCTAGCTAATCTAATTATCGCTTTAATCTTTGGGCTAATTATCAGATTTTCCACAATAACTTCTTTAACTTCGCTCTTGGGTATTGTTGTTTATGCAAATATTTTATTAGCGATTTTTAATCTTCTGCCAATTCCACCCCTGGATGGCTCAAAAATTTTATTTTCTTTTTTGCCAAGCAGATTTAGGCATTATGAAATGGTAATGCAAAGATATGGATTTTTTATTTTACTTCTATTCATATTCTTTGGCTTTCAGATAATATTCCCTATAATCTTTAGTATATACAAACTTATCGTCGGTCAACCTTTTATGTTTTAACTAAAAAAATTGACATTTTTTAGAAAATAAAGTAAAATTAATTTAATATTCAATTAACTAATTAACTAATCTATAAATGCCTACCATAAATCAATTAGTCCGTAAAGGAAGAAAAAGAACTAAAAAGAAATCTCAAACCCCTGCACTTAGGGTCAATTTTAATATCTTAAAAAGAAAAAGAACTTTCCTTAAAAGGGGTCGCCCATTTTTAAGAGGAATTTGTCTGAAAGTTACCACCCAAACTCCCAAAAAGCCAAATTCAGCTTTGCGTAAAATTGCTAGAGTCAGATTATCTAATGGCATGGAAGTAACCGCCTATATTCCGGGGATTGGACACAATCTTCAAGAGCATTCTGTGGTTTTGATCAGAGGTGGCAGAGTAAAAGATTTACCTGGCGTTAGATATCATATTGTTCGAGGAGTTTACGATACTAGTGGTGTTGAAGGTCGAAAACAGAGTAGAAGCCTTTATGGCACAAAAAAACCAAAGTCAGATAAAAAATAAACAGATAATTAAAACGCAATAATCAATAATTGATAATTAATAACCAACTTATGAGAGGAAAACAAGCTATAAAAAGAAAAATTAGTCCAGACTCTAAATACCAATCAATCCCTGTAGCCAAATTTATCAATTACGTCATGAAAGGTGGCAAAAAAAGTATTGCCTCTAAAATAGTTTATCAATCTTTTGACTTTATTAAAGAAAAAACCCAAAAAGATCCTTTGGAAATATTCAAAAAAGCAATAGAGAGCATATCTCCATTTATAGAAATAAAATCTCGCCGAGTCGGTGGAGCCAACTACCAAGTCCCAACCCCAACAACTGAATCTCGCAGATTTATTTTGGCTTGTCGTTGGATTATTGATGCTGCCCGTAAGCGTAAAGGAAAAACAATGTTTGAAAAATTGGGACAAGAATTCTTAGAAGCAACTGAAAATCAAGGCAATGCCATTAAGAAAAAAGAGGATGTCCATCGTATGGCCGAAGCAAATAAGGCTTTTGCTCATTTTGCTAGATATCATTAAAATTTATTAGCAAAATCTTTTGATATCTAATTGAACTTACTAAACAAAGTTCTCCTCTTTTAATAAGGGGAGAAAAATTATTAATAACTAATAAACTGATTATTTAACTTAAATATAGATATGTCTACTGAATACAAATTAGAACAAGTACGCAATATTGGAATTATTGCTCATATTGACGCTGGCAAAACAACTGTCAGCGAGAGGATTCTATTTTATACTGGAAAAAAACATAAAGTAGGAGAAGTTCATGAGGGTCAAGCGGAGATGGATTGGATGGAACAAGAAAGAGAAAGAGGGGTTACTATTACCTCTGCGGCCACTACTGTATTCTGGCCCGATTCAGAGGGGAAAAATACAAAAATTAATATTATTGATACCCCAGGCCATATTGATTTTACCGCGGAAGTTCAAAGGTCTTTACGCATTTTAGATGGAGGAGTAGTTATTTTTGACGGAGTAGCAGGGGTTGAGCCTCAATCTGAAACCGTTTACCATCAAGCTGAAAAGTTTAAAATACCATTAATCGGTTTTATAAATAAAATGGATCGTACTGGGGCTGACTTTTACGCTGATATGGAATCTATTCACGAACGCTTAACTAAAAATGCTCATCCCTTACAATTACCAATAGGCTCAGAAACAAATTTCAAAGGGATTATAGATTTATTCACTTGTAAGGCCTACATATATTCAGGTGAAATGGGGGAAGAAATCAAAATTGAAAATGTGCCTGAAAATTTAAAAGAAAAAACGAAAAAATATAGGACAGAAATGATAGAAACTATTATTGAAGGCGACGATCAATTGATGCATGAATATCTAGAGGGGAAAGAGCCAGATATAAAAATTCTAAAAAAATTGCTAAGGCAAGCTGTCATTAACGGGAGAATAGTGCCCATCCTTTGCGGTTCAGCTTTAAAAAATAAGGGCATTCAACCCCTTTTAGACGCTATTTCTTTTTACCTTCCCTCACCCTTGGATGTTCCTCCAGTAGAAGGAATTGACCCGAAGACAGAAGAAAAAATAATTCGTAAAGCAGACAACAAAGAACCCTTTTCAGCATTAGCTTTCAAAATAGCCACAGACCCATATGTGGGACGATTATGTTATTTTAGGGTTTATTCTGGCACATTGGCTTCAGGGTCATATGTTTTAAATACTACTACCAACAATAAGGAAAGAGTGGGACGAATTGTTCAAATGCACGCCAATCAAAGAAAAGAAATTGATGAAGTTTCAGCGGGAGATATTGCTGCCATTGTGGGTATAAAAAATACAACCACTGGTGATACTCTTTGTGACCTAAATGATCCTATTATTTTAGAATCTATCAGCTTTCCTAATCCTGTTATTTCTATTGCTATTGAACCAAAAACAAAACTAGACCAAGAAAAAATGGGATTAGCTATTACTAAATTGGTAGAAGAAGACCCAACTTTTCGCGTGAAAACAGACGAAGAAACAGGACAAACTATTATTTCTGGCATGGGAGAATTCCATTTAGAAATTATTGTCGACCGCTTAAAGCGAGAATTTAATGTTAATGTTAATGTTGGTCAACCACAGGTCGCCTACAAAGAAACCATTACTACTACTGTTAAAAGTGAAGGAAAATACATTCATCAATCAGGAGGACGTGGTCAATATGGACATTGCTATTTAGAACTTGAGCCTAAAAAAAGAGGCGGAGGATTTGAATTTATGGACAAAATTAAAGGTGGAGCTATTCCCAGAGAATTCGTTCCAGCTATCAAAAAAGGAGTTATTCAGGCTATGTCTGAAGGGGCTTTAGCTGGTTATCCTTTAGTAGATATGAAGGTCACTGTTTATGATGGTTCTTTTCACGAAGTAGATTCTTCAGAAGCAGCCTTTAAAATCGCTGCTGCTCGGGCGGTCAAAGAAGGGGTTAAAAATGCAAAACCCACTCTATTAGAACCAATAATGAAATTAGAAGTAGTGGTTCCTGAAAAATTTATGGGAGATGTTATTGGAGACCTTAACTCTCGCCGCTCTCAAATTCAGGAAACAAAAGACAGAGGGCAAGTCAAAATAGTTCACGCCTTATCACCTTTATCTGAAATGTTTGGTTATACCACTGCTTTAAGGTCAGTAACTGAAGGACGTGGTAGTTCTAATATGGAGTTTGACCATTATGCTCCAACTCCAGCCAATGTTCAGGCCAAATTAACCAACAAAGATGACAAAAAATAATTGACATTCTAGTTAAAAACTGTATCCTTAATGTGTTATAAGGGGATGTCTTATAATCGACGCAAGAAGATTGCGATAAAAAAAGCCTTTCGTACATTTTTAGGGACGCGTTAGTTCTCTAAAACAAATCAAATGGCAAACTAATTGCTAAAGTAAGGCAAATGCTTAGCATTCCAGCCTTCAACTTTGCTAGAGCTTAAAAAAGCAATAGCCGTTAAATTTTTGAATCCTGCTAAAAAATTTGATGTATTATCAGCAGGAGAACGACCAATCTGTCGGCCCGAACGGAATGGTTGTATTAAATCGGGCTATGATTAAAGGGATTCGTCCAATTTTAACCCTTAATCAAGAAATCAATTGGACTATAAAGGTAGAAATTTTTATCTTAATTCCTGCGAACGCGGGGGAAGTGCCCGCCATCTCCACCATCCTTCGCTCCTCGCTAATGCTCGGAGCTTCGGACGGCAAAGCCATTTATTATTAATTATTTTTAATAACATAATCTCAAAAAATTGAAGTATTACCGAGTAAACAATAAAATAACTGCTCCTCAGGTTCGTTTAATAAACGAAAAGGGGGAACACTTGGATGTTGTTGAAACAACAAAAGCGTTGGAAATGGCTAGAGAGAAAGAATTAGATTTAGTTGAGATTAGCCCTCAAGCTAAACCTCCTATAGCTAAAATTTTAAATTTTAATCACCTTAAATACGACCTCAAAAAGAAAGAAAAGCAACAAAAAAAAGAACAAAAAATCAATGAGGTTAAGGGCATACGTTTAACCCCCCGTATTGGAAAACATGATTTAGACCTTCGAGTAAAAAGAGCGTGCGAGTTTATGGATAAAGGAAATAAAATAAAGATTGAAATGATATTGCGTGGGAGAGAAAAAGCGCACTTCCCATTAGCCCAAAAATTAACCGAAGAATTTATAGATATGCTAGGAAAAAATATTGAGATAGAGCAAAAAATAAAAAGGCAAGGAAACCGATTAACGGTTTTAATCACTAAGAAATAATAAATATGAGTAAACCTTCTAAAACAATATCTAAAAGAATAAAAAAAACTAAGAATAAAAAATTCTTACACATGACTTGTGGGCAAAATCATTTTAACTCGAAAGAATCTCGACAAGTAACTAAAAATAAAAGAAGAAGAAAAGCGCTTAGCAAGGGTTTTAGAAAAACGCTTAAACAAAATCTTTAATACATTAAAATACGAGAATAAATGTTCCCATGTTCTAATGTTCTAATGAATTTATATGCCAAGAGTTAAAAGAGGAAAAAATCATCTTAAAAAAAGAAGAAAATTACTAAAAGCAGTCAAGGGTTATCGTGGTGGACGAAAAAGCAAAATAAAATTAGCAAGAACTGCCGTCAAAAAAGCAGGTGTTTATGCTTATCGTGACCGTAGGAACAAAAAAAGGACCATGAGACAACTCTGGCAAATTAAAATTAATGCTGGTTGCAGGGAAAACAAATTAACATACTCTAAATTTATTGGCGCGCTAAAGAAAAATAAGATTGAACTGGACCGCAAAATTTTAGCTCAGTTGGCGGAACATTATCCCGAAATCTTCGTCAAAATCATTGGAATGGTTCAAAAAACTCACTAGGTATCTTCTATGCCTATTTTTAGAAAATTAGATAAAGAATTCTTTGAATTATGGTCATATGACATGGCATATATTTTAGGATTTTTTGCAGCTGATGGCAGTATGATAATAAACAAACGTGGAGCACATTATATCGATTTTCATATTACCGACAAAGACTTACTATATAAAATTAGAAAAGCATTTAAATCAAATCATAAAATCAAAAGACAAAAACAAAACGAAAAATGGCACGATAGTTATCATTTACAAATTGGCAGCAAGCAAATGTTTTACGATCTGAAAGAATTAGGATTTACTCAAAGAAAAAGCAAAACTTTGCAAATGCCTAAAATTCCACAAAAATATTTTTCTAATTTCACAAGAGGATATTTTGACGGAGATGGAACTGTTGTTTATTCACAATATTTTTGTAAAGCACGAAACAAATATAGAAAATATCTACAGTGTGGCTTCATATCAGGAAGTGAAACATTCCTACAAGCATTATCTAATCGTCTTAAAAAAGAAACGAGCATTCTCGGAGGATCTTTGCACCTTTTGAAAGGAGGATACCGTTTATTTTATAGCACTAGAGATACGCTCAAATTATATCACTTTATGTACGATAATCTCGACAGTAACCTCTTTCTAAAAAGAAAACAAAAAATATTTCAAAAATATATACGGTTCGGTGGTGTAGTTGGTTAACACACGGCCCTGTCACGGCTGAGATCGCGGGTTCGAGTCCCGTCCGGACCGCCACTTAACATAAAAAGCCGCTTTTAGGCGGTCTTTTTTTAAAAAATATATGGTACCCCTGACAGGAATCGAACCTGCGTCTTATCCTCCGCAAGGATACACTCTATCCATTGAGCTACAGGGGCTTCTGAGATACTTAAATCTTAAACCAGCGATTCAAACGATCCATTAAGGTCTCATTTTTCCTATCTAAATCTTCTTCTAAATATTCTTCCAATATTTCCCTAACCTTTAACGGATCCTCTTTCTCTAGGGGGACTGATAAATCAGATAAAAATACATTTTTTAAGTCAAAATACAATCTTTTCACTTGTGGGGGCTGATATACTAAATGAAAATTTTTAATATCTGACCAACCATAAAATTTATTTTCGCCAAGCCGAATGCCGTCTTCAAAGATATCCAAAGAAACTTTATGGGGAAAACGATGGTCAGAAGAAAAAATAATAACCGCGAATAAAATTAAAAAAATCACAAAAAGAAAATTGCCAGTTATAAAAGAATAAACAATAACCACAACGAAAATCAAAGAAATCAACAGGTACCACTTAAAATCTCTTTTGTAATGGGCGTATTCGGGAAAAGTCCAACCCAAAAGAAGTCGACCATAGACAGGATCTTCTGTTTGTTTTGTTTTAGAATGAGCCATAAAACATTTTAATCAAAAATTAAGAAAACTTAAAGATTTAAAATGATTGGTCCAAAATTGAACCGCATCATCTTTTCCTTGCTCTTTAAGAATAAATATCATTTGTTGATAAAAATAACCCAAAAAGGAAGGATATGGAGATGGAAATGCTTTAACTATAAGATAAATGGATTTTTGACAATAGTCAAGAGCTTCATTGAATCTTTGCTGTTCTACATAAACTCGAATTAAATTCATATGAACCAAGGATATTTCTTCGGTAATATCTTGTAAATGTTCTTGATTTAGGAAAGGATTAGAAAGGTCTGGATAAAGTGATAACGCTTTCTTGGCCATTTCTATCGCTCCGTCGTTATCTTGTCTAGCTATCTTTAATTCAGCCCATTTATTATAAATTAAAGCTGTTTTGGGAGTAAAATCTGCTACTTTTTGAAAATACTTTTCTGCTTCATCAAAATCAGCTTCTTCCTTGGTCAAATCAGCCTTAACCGTCATTAGCCATGGCATCCAAATTAAAGATTCAATTGGCATTCTGTCTTCTGGAATTGCTTCTATATTTTGAATACCTATATTTATCCATCCTAACCTTTGCTGACGATTGGCAGAAGAAAGACGCGCTCGCTGATACAAAGTTAAACCAAACTCTTGGCGAAAATAAGGGTCTGATTGACTAAAATATATGGCCTTTTCGTGCTGAGAAATGCTTTCCGACCAATCACTATTTGCCTTAGCCTTTCTAGCTTCCATTAAAAAAGAACTGGACAACAATAATTTGAGATTAAAAAGATAAATAAAACCAATAATCAAAAACAAAAAGAAAATAATCAATAAACTTTTGAGGGGAGTTAAATTTATTCGCCTATCTTGGTTGGGGAGGGTTGGTATAATCTGAGAAGGCCGAGACAAAACAATAATTAAAACACAAAAAAGCCAAAAATAAAGAAGGGTAGACATAACATGAAAAGAAAACAAGATTGAAATCAAATATCCGAATAAACCGGCCATTAGGGCCAAAACTATTGCTTGGGAATCTGATTTTTCTGATTTATTCAAAAAATATTTCCATCCCCTAAGAAAAACATATCCAACTAATAACAAATAACTAATTAAACCTAAAATTCCCGCTGACAACAAAACATCCAAAATATCATTATGCGCGTAATCAAGATAAATATTAGGTTTTTCATAAATAGCAAATTCTGGTTGATAATATTTTGGGAAATTAAAACGTTGAGTTGCTATTCCATAACCCAAAATTGGTTTTTTCTTAATTAGCTCTAAACTGGCTCGCCAATGCATTAGACGATATTGTCCCGCTTCTTGCAAATTAGTAAAACTTTGAAGTCGCGCCAAGAAAGGCAAAGAGGCTTGTGGTCTAACAGATTTTTGAATGTTAGTTTGGTTTAAAAAAAGAAAAAGAAAAATAAAAATAACACAAAGAATGGGAATAATTATTAATTTCTTATTTTTTTTCCAAATCCACGCAAAGAACAAAAAACAAAACATAGCAACCAAACCAATCATTGCTCCTCGTGATTTTGTGAGAAACAAGGTATATAATAAAAGTAAAAATAAAAAAATAGCTAATATTTTGGTCTTAAAACTCTTGCGACACAAAAAAATTAATGGAATGGGCAAGACTAACAAGAGCCAAGAACCCAAAAAATTGGGTTGACCAATGGTAGAAAAAATCCGACCCATAATAAATGGATTATATGTCCAAGCAAAAATATCTAAACCTTGGGATTGTATTGGGCCATAAAATACAACCAAAACTGAAGAGAATATAATGCTAATTAATATACGATAAACTTGTTTTTTGCTTTTAAGGTTTAAAAACAAAACTAACGAAAAAAGAAAAAAATGCGACCAAGCCAAATAACCCATCCTTCTTTCCCAAGACCCCCAAAAACTAAACCATTTAACTTGAGAAAAAACCGTAGAAATTCCCAAAATAAAAACAAAAACAAAAGCGGGCCAAAAACTCTTAATTTTATTCCACCTATCTCTATTGTTGGTAGGAAAAAGAATAATTTTAATTATATAAAAAAATAATAATATCTCAGTTAAAATTTGAAAAAGGATATTTTTAGGAATTTCAAAAATATTATGGCATTGACGTAGAAAAAAAACAGGGACAAAAAAAATAACCGCTAGCCAAAGAGCTTCTAAAACGATATCTATTATTTTTCTTATTCTCTTTTTCGTGAGCATATTAGATAATCTTCAAAAAATGCAATTATTTTTCACAAGAATTATACCAAAAATATATCACTTAAGACGGTAAAAGTTTAGTATTTTATTCACCGCTTTGCATTAAGCGTGGCGGAGAGGGCGAGATTCGAACTCGCGAGAGCATTTCTGCTCTAACAGTTTTCAAGACTGTCCCGTTCAACCGCTCCGGCACCTCTCCAGAAACAATAAAATTTTTAATTTTAAATGGGGGTATTTCTTAAATGAAGCTCGAACTTTCTTTGAAAAAAAATCTGAATAAATCAATGCTTTTCTGCCCACTTTTATTGGGTCACAACAAAACAAAAATTCTCTCAGATGAACTCAAAACTTTTGTTGCTAAAATACTTACCTTAATTCATCTAATAATCCTTTAACATTTACTTTAATGTATCTGTTTAAATTTTCTATTCCAATATCAAAATCGTCAACTTTAACAATAGAAAAAACCTTTTCAAGTTTTTGCTTTAGCTGTTCTTTGTCAACATCTTTTTCTTTTGCTTCATCCTTGCCTCGGTTATATATTTTATAACCTCGTGCTCTTTTTACATCCATAGAAAGCGACCTAACTATATTTACAACTTCTGTCTCCATTGTTGAAGTCAAAAGATTTCCCACAACTTCTCGAACATCTAAGCCTGGGGTTAAAAAATTTCTTTTATTATTCTCAATAAGTTTTGATATTTCCTCAACAAAATTTCCTAGATCAACCGTTTCCATGTTTCTTATCTTCTGTTGAAGCTCTCCAAGTTTTTCTCCAAATTCTTGCGTTGGAATAACGCTCATCAAAATATTTTCTTGTTTTATATGAACATTTAGCTCGGCTTCTTTTCTTTTTTCCGTTTGTTGTTTTTTGAATTCTTCAGCTTTTTTTAAAATTTCAATTTTCTTTTCAATGTCAAAAAATTTTATTGCTTCAATTAAATCTTCTTTAGATTTAATTCGGTCAAAGTCAATATTATTTTCTCTAAAAAAAGCTGAAAATTGATTGTTAATTTCTCTTAATTCCTTTTTTGCTTGCTCAATATTTTTTTTCTTTTCAATAACATCACCTTCGTCATAAATAGCAAGTTGTTTTCTGCCAGATTCATATTTTGAAGAATAACCCGTTATTTCTTTTGAAATTTCATTAACCTCGGTATCTGTATGTGTTGCATAATCAACAGACCTATCTTCTGGCACTTTCATTATAATCATTCTTCCTTCTTCGCATTCGTCAACTCTTCTTTCACTTTTGCTTCCTTTTCTTCGTTCCTGTTTTGTCGCCCAATCAAAAGCATAAATTAAATCACCTGAAACAGTAGCACGACCTTCTTGTGCTTTAAAACCTTTTTCCTGTATTTTTTCTGCATCTTTATTAGAACTTGTACCGTGAATTATGTATTCTGGTGATTTCATAAAAATTAAGTAATCAACTCATTGATATCAATTTCAATGGCTCTAGCGTTTTCTTTGAACAACTTTTAATAATGAATGACGAATACCGCTCTCGCGTCCTACCTTACATAGCGCGTGGCTGTGCCACGTGATGAAATTTTACGTGGCTGTGCCACTCCCCGTAGCTTTAGTAAAGAATGGCGGGGCGCTTAGCGTCCCAAAAGCCACGCTAAGCTTGGCGTCCCGCTAAGCGGGGACAATGAGCCACGCTGAGTATGGCGGAGAGGGCGGGGCTCGAACCCGCAAGTCCTTGCGGACGCCAGTTTAGCAAACTGGTGGAATACCATTATCCGACCTCTCCTTAATTTTTAAATCTTTTTAAATGCTTTGAATTATGAGAATTAAAAACTTCGAAATATCTTTTAACATCCGCAATACTATCAATTCGCACATCCCTATCTTGTGCTAACCTTGGTTTCATTCCATTATTCTTAAGAATACTAAATACAGAATGACGAAGTGGCTTAGAGCAACTTGTAAAAGCTAATTTTTTATACTTATAAAACTTTCCGTTTACTTGATATTTATGAGTAAAAACAGACCCATCAGTGTCAATAAGGCCACGGACACAAGCAATTGAATATAACTTATTTTGTTTAATCCAGTCGGGAATATCTACTTGTTGCTTAATCTTATTGCCTATTTTAAGACCAAGCGTATCAACGCTAAAACGAACTAACTCAATTCGTGAAATAATAAAACTCACTGACAAATCCTTCTTTCTATAATATGTGCCAACGGGGACATTAAATAATTTTTTAACCAAAGCAACAACAATTTTAGAATACTCTTTATCATCAAAGCGATGAAGGGTAATGCTAAGTTGATACTTAGAAATTCCACCGTCTCCTAACATAATTCCAACAAATTCAGCTAATTCTTTCGAAAAATAGGGCTTTTTTATCGATTTAGAAACATTAATAATTGGATGCTTCTTATGTTTCCCCTCTTTTTCCCACCATTCACGCCATTTTCTTTTTCGATATTCTGGATCACCGCCGACTCTCCCATATTTTTTATATACTGCAAGCCAGCCTGCACGAGACCCTTTAGAAACATACCAAAAAGGGTCTCTAATCTCAACTCTTGTCGGCATTTTCAATCTTGCTACCTTGCAAACTTTCTTTAAAACGCCGAGAGGCATTGAGCATGCTCCTCTTTTCCAATTATTAAGTGTTCTTTTATGTACTTTTATTTTATCTGCAAATTGTGACCACGGAAGACCCAAGCTTTTTCTTGCCATCAACAAAAAACGCCCTTGTTCGCCAGAAGGAAAAATAGCCCGTTTATCATATTTAACATTTAACGACTCAGCCATTATTCCATTTTATCATATATGTTAAATAAAACAAGTAATTTTTTAAAAGAACTTTCAGCCACTCAGGCACCTCTCCATTTTCAAAATTTATTATCCCCAGTATACCTTTAAATTGCCAAAAAGTCAAATTCTGATAGAATCATCATATGAATAATATGGAAATGCCTGTTTCTGAATTAAACAGAGTGGGTAAAACAACCGCAACTCATCTAAAAAGAATAGGAATCAAAACTATAAAAGATTTGTTGGCACATTATCCCTTTCGCTATGAAGACTATAGCCAAATATTAACCGTTGAAGAATTCAAGACCCAAAAAACTGGCACTATTAGGGTTAAGATTAATTTAATAGCTAATCGTCGTTTTTCCCGCAAAAAAATGATATTAACAGAAGCAATTGTTTCTGATAAAACGGGCTCCTTGCAGGTTGTCTGGTTTAATCAGGGATTTCTAACCAAAAACATAACACCTAATCAAGAAATATATTTATCTGGGAAGATCGACAATGCTAATCACGGGCTACAATTAATAAATCCTTCTTACGAAATTTGTACCAACCGAAAACCAATACACACAGGAGGCTTGATTCCTATTTACCCTACCACAGCTCGTTTAACTCAAAAACAAATCCGTTTTTTAATAAGCCAGGCTTTAAAAATTAGCAGTAATATGAAAGATTGGTTGCCCCTATCCATCAGAAACCAATATCAACTTATTAATTTGCCGATTGCTATTAGACAAATACATTTTCCTGAAAATAAAAAAGGGTTAGAACAAGCTCAACAACGCCTAAAGTTCAATGAACTCTTCTTGCTTCAGTTAAAAAATCAAATTATCCGTAAAAAAAGAAAAAAAGAAAAAGCCCCGTTAATTAAATTCAAATTAGAAGAAACAAAAAAATTTGTTAAAAGCTTGCCCTTTAAATTGACCAATGAACAAAGAAAAACTTCTTGGGAAATCATCAATGATTTAAAAAGCGGGAATAAAATGAATCGTTTATTGGAAGGAGATGTTGGCAGCGGAAAAACAGTAGTAGCTATCATATCTTGCTTGAATGTTGTTTTAAATAATTATCAAGTTGCCTATATGGTACCAACCGAAATTTTAGCTAAACAGCAATTCCAAAATATTTCTAGTTTATTACAAAAATTTCAAATAAAAATTGGACTTTTAACCAGAACGAATGCTCTTATTTATAACCCTAAATTACGAAAGAGTATTAAGACAACAAAACAAAATCTTTTTAAAAAAATATCTAATGGGAATATTAAAATTATTGTCGGAACCCATAGTATCATAGAGCCAAAGAGAAAAAAATCTACCCAAAAAATAAAATTCGAAAACCTCGGATTAACAATCGTAGACGAACAACACCGTTTTGGCGTTAAACAACGTTATGGTCTAACTAAATTGCAAAATGAAAATAATCTTTCCGCTCATTTCCTGTCTTTAACCGCCACTCCTATTCCTCGTTCGGTTGCATTAACATTATACGGCGACCTTGATTTATCAATCATTAACAAAATGCCTCCAGGACGAAAAAAAATTATAACTAAAATCGTCGAATCTAGTCAAAAAATGAATACTTATCAATTTATCCAAAAAGAAATTAAAAAAGGCAGACAAGCCTTTGTTATCTGCCCATTAATTAACCCCTCTGTTTCGCTAATCTACAATTATGACCAAGCTAACAAATTGGGAGCAAAATCCGTTAGAGAAGAATATCAAAAATTATCCCAAGACATTTTTCCTAATCTAAAAATTGGTTTTATTCACGGAAAGTTAAAAAATGAAGAAAAAGAAAAAGTTATGGAGGCTTTCACCTCCCAAAAAATCAAAATCTTGATTTCCACTACTGTAGTTGAAGTCGGAATTGATGTCCCTAATGCTACTATGATGATTATTAAGGGAGCAGAACACTTTGGTTTAGCTCAGCTATATCAATTGCGCGGCAGAATTGGGCGAGGCTCAGACCAATCTTATTGTTTTTTGTTTGTTGAAAATGAAGGACCTAAAACAAAAAAAAGGCTAGAGGCCTTACTAACTGCAAAAAACGGCTTTGAATTAGCTCAAAAAGATTTAGAGTTGCGAGGTCCTGGAGAAATTTTTAGTACAGAACAGTCTGGTTTTTTAAATTCCTTAAAAATTGCTAAATTAACTGATACAAAATTGATTCAAAAAACTAAATTAGCAGCGCAAAGGGTTATGAAGGATTATCCTGATTTAGTAAAAAAAATAAAAAAATCTATCGACACAATGCATTCAGAATAATCATTACTACGAATTTTTCTCTAACTCAGCAACTGCTTCCTTCAGGTCCTTAACCTGAAGGATTTTTTGCTTATTGGAGAATTTGCTATTTAATGGACAAATTATTTTAGTAAATCCCATTTTTAAACACTCTCGTATCCTTTTCTCTGTAAAAGCAACATTCCTGATTTCCCCTGCTAATCCAACCTCTCCAAAGACGGCATAATCCTGACCAATAGGTCTATTCTTAAAGGCCGAAACTATCGCCAAAGAAACCCCCAAATCAATAGCCGGTTCTCTAACTTTCAAGCCACCAGCAATATTGATATGAATATCCTGATTATTCAAATTTAAATTAAGTCTTTTATTTAAGACCGCTATTAAAAGGTTTAAACGATTTAAATCAAAACCACTACTTTTTATTTGGGGATGATTAAAGTTAGTTTTAGATACTAAAGCTTGAACCTCAACCAAAAAAGACCTACGGCCCTCAATAATAGAATTTATAATTGACCCACTAATTTCTGGATTGCGATTTGCTAAAAAGATTTCGGAAGGATTCTTTACCTCTACTAATCCTTTTTCTTTCATATCAAAAACACCAATTTCTTGCGTTGAACCAAAACGATTTTTGGTAGCTCTCAAAAAACGAAAATGCTGATTAGCGTCGCCATCAAGATAAAGAACGATATCAACCAAATGCTCTAATGTTTTTGGTCCAGCTACTGAGCCTTCTTTTGTTACTTGCCCTATGATTAAAATAATTGATTTGGTAGCTATAGCCACCTCCCTTAACCTAGAAACAACAGCCCTAATCTGATTAACACTTCCAGCGACTGAATTCAAAAGACGAGATGAAATAGTTTGAATAGAATCAATAACAACTAACTGAGGTTTGTTTGTCTCAATTGCCGAAACGATAATATCAATCTCTGTTTCACCTAAAAATCTCAGGTTAGTTGTTTTAATCTCCAAACGCTTAATTCTGGACTGAACCTGTAACACCGATTCTTCGCCACTAACATAAAAAACTTTATGATTAAAAAACTGTCCAGCCACTTGAAGGGCTAGAGTTGATTTGCCAATTCCTGGCTCCCCTCCTAATAAAATTAAAGAAGAAGGAACCATGCCTTCTCCTAAAACTCTGTCTATTTCTTCTATTCTTGTTTTTATTTTTGAAAAAATTTGATTATCTGCCTGATTAAATTTTATCAGACCATCTTTGCTGGAAATCTTTCTATATTTTTTAACTAAATTAGCCGAGCTTTGCTCGGCAATTGTTCCCCAGGCGCCACATTCTGGGCATTGTCCCAACCATTTAGGGAACTGGCTATTACATTTTGAACAAACAAATACACTCATAATCGTTAGGTAGTCAGGTGCTTGGGGATTAGGTAATTAGGACCCCAAGTGCCCAATCCCTTACTTCAACTGTATATATCTTAAACGTTGGCTATCAACATCAACAAAATATAAATAATCTTCCTCTTCGGAAATATAAATACTCTCAACATTATACCCACCCATGGCTCCTTCAGCTAAAAAAGAAATACTGCCTGTTTCGGTATTAATCTTATAAAAATCGTCTCTAATTCCTTCTGCTAATTCTTTAACTAATCCCGCACCTTCTGGTAATTCTTTTGGAACCGCGCAATATAAAAAACTGCCGTCATTATTAAAAGCGCACTTATGTGCCCAAGTAGTTAAATTAAGAACTTTTTTGTTAGCTCCTGGGCTATCTACTTGTCCGTCAACAATATAAAGACGGGGCTGATAATCAAATTCTGCTGAGTAAACGCTATAAACAAGCTTATCTCCTTTAGGAGACCATTTAGGTTCAAAATCACGACCATCAATAATCAAAGATTTAAAATTCTCGTTATTTTGACCAATTAAAAGCATTTCTTGTTCCCACGCTCCACGTGGGCTTCCCGTAGCTGAAAAAGCTATAATCTGATTATTGGGAGACCAGCTCATAGTCACTTTATCAGCATTGTCTCCTAAATGCTCAATAGGTTTAGCTTGACTGCCGTCAGCTGAAGAAACAGAAAGCCAGTTATTTTCAGGATATCTACTGGTGGCCTTGAAAGCAATCCTATTGCCAGCTGGACCCCAAGAAAAATCTTCCCAATTGTTGGGTAAAGTATATTGTTTTCCTTTATTAAAATCATACATTACTTTAAATCCGTCAGGGTATTCAATGATTGCCCTATCTTTACTAGGCGCCCAATTAATATTCTGCACATCATAAAAAACTTGGTCGCTCATCAAAGTTTTGTTGCCCAAATAATCTGTTTCGTAAAAATAACCAGTTTGTGGGTCATAATAAATACTAGTATCACCATTAGCACTGAGGACCGCCGCCTTAACAGGGTCTATCAGCACTGGACTTACCCAAGTTTTTCGGCCTTGAGCAACTTCGTCAATTTGAGCAACAATCATCTCTGATTCTGCGGAAATTGTTTCAATTGGCAATAAATCTTCTTTTGGATACTCAACAAGAGGTAAATCCTGTTGAATTCTTTCGCTAACAGTCATTCTTTCCCATTCTTCTCTGCTAACTGGCAAACGAGGCAAAACCTCTGTCGGGGGTTCTACTAATGGTTCAATTACTATTGGTTTTTTAAAAAAAACAAGATATAAAAGAAAAGCTAAAAGCAATACCAGAATTATAAAACCAACAATTATCAAAATCTTTTTTGTTTTTGGAGACATATTTTAAATAGTTAAAAGATTAGAACATTTAAAATTGCGTCAAATCATGCTAAATCAGAAAATGTTGCCTGAAATCCGCTTACAGAAAGCCTTTGCAAGAGGCGGAAAAAGGGGACAGTCCCCATTTTAAAATTATTAATTAGGTATCTTATTGTCACATATTTTTGTTACTGAATTCCATTGACAGATACCAAGTCTCTTTTCAAAAATATCGCATATATTTTTATTGGTTACAAGTAAAGAACAATTTATAAGATCTAATCCTTGAAAATAAGCATCGCAATAATCAAGAGCAACTTGATAATCTTCGCCCATCCCACACTGAAAACCTGACTCATATTCATAAGGATGGGGGGGTGAAGATCTGTCACTGGTTTTGCAACAAATTATACAAGATTCATCTGAACTTACTTCAATATTTTTAATAAAAGCTGAAGCTTCGCCAGCTGTCTTATTGGCCACCCAGACTCTTATTCCAGTCAAAGAATCGCTTGCGTCACATTCCGCCTTAACCATAATACCAGCGACATTATCTTTAATGTATCCATAAAAATTTTCTTCCGGATTTATACTAGAATTAACTGTACTCGCAAGTCCCCATGTATAAGCCCATGCTGACCAACCACCTGGAAACGTAAAACTTTGGACATTGTTACAGGAAATCCTCCTCTGGCCGTAAAAAAAACCTTTGAAGTTTTCCGAGACATTGCATCTTTCTCTATAGAGAGCACTAATTCCAATATCAACGACGAGATTAGAATACTTAAAATTTGACTGCAAAGAAGAATAATTTACAAAATCGCTCACAGGGAAAAACTGCTCAGAAAAATCATCGTGCGGAATACCAAAACAATGGTGATTATTCCATTCATAAATTATATGTCCATCACTGTTGCATGTCTTTTTGGAAATATTTAAATCTATACGTTCTATGTCATCGCCTAAGCCTAATGTCCGAAGATTTACTAAAGAGGGATTAACAAAATTGAGAAGAGAATAGGCGCCAATCGCCAAAAGTAAACCAATCAAAGAAGAACTAATACGCGATTTTGCTTGACCAATAGCAGAGGCATTACCAGCAGCGGTCATCCATTGAAAACCAGCTATCATAATCATTATTATGGCAATAATTGCAATAGCCCTTACTGACCACGTATAAATAGCTGACATATAATCAATAAAACTACTTCCAGATATTGGAACTTTCGTTCCTGCTTTAAATTCACTGCCTGGGATTCCTATTTGCGGAATAAATTCGATTTTGCCTGAATCGTCCTCAGGAATTCCGTTAGTTGCAAAGGCAAAAGAAAAATTAGCAAACAAAAAGAATAAACAGAATAAAAGTAGAAAAGTTTTATTTTTGCTAATCATATAGATAAATTAAAAAAATCTGCGATAAATTTTATAATTGGATTCTCCATCATTATAGCAACAATTGCAATTATTGGCAAAAGAGTAGAGAGAAAAGCCACAAAAATAACAAAATCTATAAACAAAATTATAAAAATTTCTATTTTAGATAATGCTGGAACTATTTTTGATTTCAACAAATTGCCCAAGATAAACTGGGCGTTCATAACCAAAAAAGTGATAATTAATCCCACTAAAGTTACGGCTGCTGTCCCATTTATTACCCGATAAATCGTTTTTAAACGTTTTGCTGTCCTTTTCGTTTCTTCTATTTTCTCTTTAGCTTCTTCTGCTTTGCTTCCCCCTTTTTGTTCTTTATTTCTCTTTAACTCTTCTAATTTTTGTTTTCTTAACCTATTAGTAATAGCGCTAAAACTCCTTCCTGTAATGCGTTCTTGCTCATTTTCTGTATCCTTTCTTTGTTGTCTGTCATCTTGATGATTAACCGACAAATCTTCTGGTAGGCGTTTTTGCATCCGTGCTTGTTGCTGCTGACGCCAAAGATTCCTTCTTGTTTCTTGCTCTTGTTTAGCTTTTTCAAAGTCAGTAGGCATAGGAACATTAAAACATTTATTATTTTATCTCAATATCATCCACCTTCCACTCTGCATTTTTATAAATGAATTCTAGAATCACTGTTTTGTAATGAATTTCTATTTCATCTTGATTTGTTTCCTGCTCTTGAATTTGTCCATTAAAAGTTACTTTTTCGTTATCAATAAAATCGGATAAATTCAAAAACAACACTTTAGTTTGAATGCCAAAAAAGATATCATTCTGGCCAATTTCTTTTGTTAGACGATATTCCATCTCTTTTGCCAATTTATTACTAACTTGAGGCAATAAACTGCGCAAATTTTCTTGATTATTGTCCGAAGAATAAGTGTTATAACGTTCTATGAAAAAACGAGCTCTATTTTCTAATTGTTTTCGGAGAACAACAAGAGAATCAACAACTTTTTCTTCTTTTTGCTCTTGATTTTCTTCTTGGGAAATGTCTGGAATAGAACTCTCTTCTGGTTCAATACTAACACCTCTCTTTTTTGAGAACATTAAAATAATCCCAGCCACAAAAAGAAGAATAACAATAATCGCAATAAAAATATTTTTTTTATTCATAATAATAAATAATTAGTAATCAATGATTAATGATTAATTGTGGCCCTGTTCTTTAGCAAATTCTCTCTTGGCTTCCTCAATCTCTAATAATTGTTTAGGGTCTGATGTTATTAACTGGTCCTCAGAATAGGAGGCAACTATCTTGATAGCCGCGTGCTTAGAGCCAGCAAAAAATATTCCATCTCCAATTCCGCATTCTAATAACAAATACTTTTCTCCTTCTGTGAGCATAAAAGTTTTAGCCACTCCATCAATAGCCGCTGGTGATTGTTTCAAAAGCAACTGTAGGGCCGAATTAGTCACGATTGCCCTGCCATAAGACGATTCTAAAAAATCATTAACATCCTGAGTAATAGTAGTAACCCCCAAGTAATACTTTCGGCAACGTTTAACTAAAGCAAAAATAAACTTAGCTGAATCTTCATGTTGCATTAACCACCAGGCCTCATCAATCAACAAAATTCTTTTCTTTAATTTTGCGCGAACTACATTCCAAATATAATTCACGATAGTATAAATAGCCATTGGCCTTAATTCATCTTCAATGTCGCGAACCGAAAAAGTAACTAATTGATTATCCATTTCTACATTAGTGGGGTGGTTAAGAAAACCCGCAAAAGTGCCTTCTGTATATTTTCTTAATCTTTCCGCTAAATCGTTTCCTCCTTCCATTCCCTCTAATATCTCTTGTAAATCGCTCATAGTAGGAATATTTGCTTGGCTTAAATCACATCCGGGGACAATATCTTTCTTGGCGTAAGTTTCAATCAACGCCCTATCCATTATAGAGTCCTCTTGGGCGGTAAAACCCTTAACTCCTTGCCTGCTTTCCTGTCCAATCATAATCCTTAAAAGCCCTTTAATAGTGATAACGCTGGTGCGAATCACATCAGCCGCGCTAATATTTTTATCCTCTGATTTTGGCAAATCAAATGGGTTAATCTTACTCTTAGAAGAAAGAGAAATACTAATATATGTCCCTCCCACAGCATCTGAAAGATGCTTATATTCTTGTTCTGGGTCAATAACGATTACATCTGTTCCCATCATCATAGACCGCAAAACTTCTAATTTGCAAAAATAGGATTTTCCCGCTCCAGAGGTAGCAAACACAACAAAATTAGCATTGGGCATAGAGAAACGGTCAAAAAGAATCAAACTGTTATTGTGTCTATTAACTCCATAAAGAACGCCATTATCTGAGGTCAGGTCGGCAGAGATAAAAGGAAAGCTGGAAGCGCAAGGAGAAGAATTAATATTATTTAAAATCATTAATTGGTCATTAGATAAAGGAAGGGTAGAGTTAAATCCTTGTTCTGATTGATAAAAAATTCTTCGACTATAAATTAACTTTGAGGCCAAAAGACTCTCTGTCTTTTCGGTTAACAAGTCCAATTCTTTTTCGTTTTTAGCGTAAATGGTTATATATAGTCCGAATTGAAAGAAATGCTCAACGCCAGTCGTTAAATCATCTCTTAATTGTTCAATATCATTAAGGGCAGTTTCTTTTAGGGGGTCGCGAGGCAAACCTTTCTCTTGGGCGACACTCATCTCGGCCTGAAGGTTGCCAACCCTATTCTGTAATTGTTTCAGGATAATGCTCGCCTTAACTGGATAAAAAAACATAGCTACATCTAGGTAAGCGTTAAAATTAATGACTGGGACAAACCAACCCACAGAAATATATCTCGGAAATCCCACTATAAAAATTGTCCGCAAATATCTATCTCCTAATTGGAGATATTGGGGAGTCATTCTTAAAGCCGAAGGAGCAATCAGGTCTTGAACAGTAAAACGACCACGTCGGTATTTTTCCTCGGTATTAATAAATTCCTGAGCTTTTTGGTCTGACAAAGAAAAAGCTTTTTCTCCTTTGTCTTTTTCTTTTTCTATTAAACTATCTGGAGTTATAGACATATTATTCTTCTATTCTTAACTTTTTTAAATCTATTAATTTTTGGTTTTTAGCTTCTGCGGGATTGTATATGTTATAAAATAATTCAATTAGGCTTTGAGTGTCTATAGGGCTAGCCTTAACCCCCATAGAAGAAAGCCCCGAAACAACATTATCAACTCTTTTGAAAAGCATTTCTCTATAGACCTCAAATTTTTCTCTCTTAATTTTTACTATAATAGCCGCGCTTAATATATCTGAAATCTTAGATAAAAATCCTCTTTTTTTATCACCAGCTGGACTATAACGAACAACAATATAAAAACGACGACTCATTATTTCTCCTAAATCTATTAATTCTTTGATAAAATCGCGATAATCTGTTGTTTGATTTCTAAGAAGTTCGTTGGTCTGATTCTGTCGCAAAATATTTAACTCATTGACATAAGGGTCAATATTAAAAGGCCGAGAATGAATAACAATCTGTAGAGGAAATTCTAAGGTATTCAAAAAACGAGAATAGGATTGAATAACGGCTTTCTGTTCTTCTTCAGATTTAAGGGCAAAATTAATAGAAGATGCGAGCAAGACTGCCCGCAAACTGCCATCTTTCAATACCACACAATCATTTTTTATCTCGGCGATATCTAAATATTTTTGAGTAGATGCTATATTCATAATAATTAAACAAATTTTCACAAATTATATAACGAATTTTTACGAATCACGAATTTCTTATTCGTGTTTCGTGTGCATTCGTCCATAGATTCGTATTGATTCGTTTTCTCTCACTCTTCCTCCTCATATCTTCCGCCAGTATCAACTAATAATGCTATCTGGGAAAGTTTAGAGCGAAGAAGTGGTTTACGACGAGTATCCGTTAATTCTGGCAATAATTTCTTCTTGATTTTTAATTCTTTTTCTGGGGCGCGAGAGGATTCCTTATTCCAGACCCTTAATTTCGGCTTTTTAAGGGTAGTAAAAACATTAAAAAGAAAAGAGTAAATAGGCTGATGATTAACTTTGGCAAAAGCCAGACCTCCTCCGACTATAAGTAAAGCAATCGCTTCAAAGACGAAAAGAGTAAAATCAGCCAACTTGTAACAAATAAAGCCCAAGCCAAAAGTAACAATTAAAATAATTAATTGGCGAGGCGTAATCGGACCTAAAATCTTGGGCTCAACATCAATAAATTGAGGAACTACAAATTGCATAAGAAATCATTAGAACATTAGAACATTTTAGAAGCGGAGCTTTTGGTTAAGTTCTATAACTGCGTTAAATTCCTCTTGAGTAAGGGTCTTTCTATCTTCTTTTTGGCGTTCATTAATTATTGTCTCTATTGATCTACCTTTATTAATTGACTCTTCTCCTATCTCCAAATAAAGCTTGTTGATTTCTGATTCTTTCCATGCTTTTATCCCTTCGGCTTTTTTTAGCAAAGAATCCTCAGCTAACAAATTCATCTTGCCTAAAATTTTAGCTACAGCCTCTTGAGAGGTGCCCCATCTCCTCCAATCAATCAAGCTAATGCTTCGCAATTCATCGCTTGGACCATAAATTTTAGGCTGGTCACTAACGCCCTCCACCATTGTCTTGGCTGTTTTAACCGAACTTCTGCTCAAGATAGGGTTATTTTTGGACAACCCTAAGTTAATTTTTTCCGGATTTTTGATTATTGGTAAAACTTTCTTTTGTTTTTTTTCTTTATCAACATTTTCATCTAACGCTTGTTTTTTCAATGATTGAATTGAAGACATAATAATCGGCGAAACAGGAACCTCCTTGGGTCGAAATTTCTTAACCGCTTCCTCTATATCTTTTGTTATTTTTTCCTTCTTTATGTTATCTTCCTTTTTATTTGTAAAAACTTTCTTATTTTGTTTAATATTTTTCGTTTCTTCAACGATAGTCTTAGGATTTATTAATTGTTGCACTTTTGTTTCTACTTCCAGCAATTCCTTAGACGGAGCTTTTATTAAGGCCTTAACTTTCTCGGTTCCAATAAATTTTTCCTTTTTCTTTATAAGAGTTTCTGGTTGTCCAATTTTTTCTCTCAAAATATTCATAATCTTATCTACTGTTTCCTGTTCCAGGCCCAAGCCACCAATTTTCTGAGACCTCTTTAAAACAATAGCTGTTTCTGTAGAACTGCGCACACCACAAACAGCAGAAAATATTATATTCTTAAAACGTTTTTTTAAAACCTCGTCTGAAGAGAATAAACTCAAGGATTCTAAAATATCCGATGTTGCTTGGCTAGGATTAATTGAATACGAAGGAAGCAAAGCCGAATCTTTCTTCGGCAAAACCTTAACCTCTTTGTTTAAACCCTTTCGTATAATCGTTGATTTGCTAATATTTTCTACTTTATCTCTCTTATGAAGTTCTATCCCAGTATCGCCAACCCAATATTCCTCTTCTTCTAAACCCTCTACTGTTAAAGCAGATATCTTTAATTCTTCATAAAGCTTAAACAATCTTTTGATTTTTTTGCTTTCTTTCTGGCTTAACCCCATAACATTCTTGTCCTTTGCCAAAAACGATGCCATATCAACATTTTTTACTTCGTTAGTGCCTAATTGTTGATTATAATATTTTAACCAATTAGCTACATTAGGGATAATTTTTTTGCCATTATTGACTATATATTCATGGCTTATTTCTTCTTGATTATTTAACAACTCGTCCCTTATTTTTGATTTATATTCGTCTCTAACAGAAAGAATCAGCACTTCCAAGAGGAATAAACTTAAATTTTTTTCCAAAGGATAAGTTTCGTCAGAAAGAACAAAATCAAGCCCCTCTCCAAAGAGAGCTATTGTTTCTGTGGTGGAAAGATAAATCCATGAAAACCATTTAGATTTATTTAATAAGTCGAGACAATCCTCATAAGTTTCTATATTTTCTTTTTTTAATTGAGGCTTTTCTTTTAAAAAATTTTCCAATTCAATTTTGACTCTTCGCCATTTTTTATACAGGTCTGGATGATAATAAAAACCCTCTGCAATTTCTTTTTGCAAATTTTTTCTTATTATTTCTTTAGAAAAATCTATTTTGGTTTGTTCTGCCATAATATTATCTTATATCCAATATTCGCTTTGGGCTTTCTCTAACTGTTTTATAATCTTTCTGGCAAGTCCAATTTCCTCAGGGTCAACAAGTCCTTGTTTCATTTGCTTTATGCGTTTTAAAACAGTTTCATGACTCAAATTTTTCATATGTTCAGGCTCTAATCGTCCTATATCCATTTGTTTAGAGATTGCGCCTAAACCAAGTCTAATTTTTTGCATAGTCTCATCGCTAACAATTGGCACTCGCTTGCCAGTAACTGGGTCTTCTTTCTTGCCAAATATTGCCATCCAGGAACCGGCACGCCACATTTTTTCTGGGTCAAGTTTAGAATATTCTGATAAGGTTATATCAACATGTTGTTTCTCTGTAGTTTGTTCCCACATACCTGTTTTCTTATTCCTGACAACTGGAGCCATAAATTCAAATGCATGCTGGCTCTTATTCTGAAGCCCCAAATCATTGGCAAAACTATACGCCTCTTGCTCAGAGAGTCTATCGCCAGCAAAAAAATCTCTCTTAGTCAATCTCTCTTTAATAAACTGCGCCTCACCTTTATAATTTTGTTCAATACCATAGTCACTCAAAATCTCATTTATATCGCCATTAGTGTTCAATTTCATTAAGACCGCTCTGGCTAAATCTATATTCCTGTCTTCCTCTGCTTTCCCATAAAGAGCGACTAACTCGTCTGAATCTTCTATCCCTTTTAATTTTTCATACTCACTCATTGTTCCTCTATAATTAGCTAATCTTTGTTCATGGGTCATAATTTGAGGATGAATTATTTCCGCCTTACTTCGCAATCACGAACCTCCTTTTTAAGGTCTTTTGCTCTCTTTGTTTTCTCTCCCATTTCTTTTTCACTAACCTTGTCATCACGATTCAAGTCAGAATACATACTTTCTGCTCTCTCTAAAAGTTGATTAGCTTGAGGTTCATCTATTTTTCCTTCATCTTTTAATTGATTTATTTTTTTTCGTATTTGCCAAACCCGACTACCTATCTCTTCTCTCTTCTTTGGGTCCTTTAAATCATCAAAGGGAATGTCGATGTCTTTGAGTAATCCTTCAATCTGGTCTTTAAATTCTTTTTTAATATCATCATCAATCTGTAATTCTGTTATTTCTGCGGTTAGTCCTTCTATATTATTTTTTATATTATCATGTGTATCTTCGGTAAATTCAAATGTCTTCTTTTTTTCACTAAGCTCTTTCTGTTTTTCTATCAAAGATTTTTTATTCTCAACAAAAAAATTCGAACTTTCACTTTCATATAAATCTTGATTCTTTAGCCCTAAGCTTTCAGCGTTAATGCTAGATTCTCCTTCTGCCAATGCCTTTTCTTTAGATTGTTCAAGAGCGTCAATTAAATTTGTTAGCTCCTTTGCTTCAGCCTTATCTTCTCTATTTTTTGAGATTTTTAATTCATCTCTTTTGGAAGATAGATTTACTAATAATTTTTCAACCGTAGATAACGTCATTTCTCCGTTGTTGTCATAGAATTTCTCTTTGTTTGGATCATTCTCAGCTATCTCTTTATTCAGAGAATCAATGGATTTTTTTAATTTTTCCATTTCTTTTGCTAAAGTTTTTGTTTTTAATGCTTCTTCTATTTCTTCTTTCTCTTCTTCTTTTTCATTCGCCTCTTCTCTATTTTTTGTTGCAAGTCCCCGCATACCTTGAAACCAATGGCCAATTGCCTTAGGTCCACCCTTAAGCGATAACACTTCAGCCCACTCTTTTGCTCCTTTTGGCAAAAAAGCAAGAGCTCCTTTTTTCTTACCCTTAACAAACATCCTGTCCCTTCTTTGTTCTTGTTTTTGAGTCCACATTCTTCTAATTGTTTTCCATCTACTTTTAGTCAAAGGAATACCCGTTGCTGCTTCTGTTTCTCTAACCGCTTCTTTCAATCCAAATCCCGCCACCTTTTTGACTGCCCTAAATGGTTTGCCAACAACACCGCTAGCAAAGCCCTGTATCTTGCTCACTGCTTTGCCAGCTATTTTCCCTCCAGCTACTCCCAACTGCTGAGCAATTAACAAAGAACCCATTAACATAGCAATAGAAACCACAAATTTAGCAAAATTAGAAGGATTGGCGGCCTCTGAAACAGAATTATGAATTACAGACATAACATCTTCTGTTTCTGTTACCTCACCTTGATTGGAATAAACAGAATTTTGGGGGACAATAGAACTTTGATTGGCTACGGCAAAAGAAAGCCAAATAAAAAAAGCCATCACCGGTCCTACTATCAGTTGATTAGCAAATTTTTCCCACCACATATTACTGTAACTTTTCATTTTTCCTGGAAATACATTCAAAAGAAAAACTAAGGGGGACAAAACAACCAAAAGCCAAATCATCACAATCCTAAAAGCTAAAATAACCAACATAACGGAAATAACTATTAAAGAAATAATTACCAAAATCAAAGCGAAAATGGCCCCAGTAAGAGCGCTGGCACCTACTGCTGATTGCGCGCCACCAAAATTAAGCCATTTATCCATACCCAGCATTTGCAAAAAATTGCCAGCTGCCGCGTTTTTAAACGCATTAACAAAAGTTAACATCAGTATCTGAGTAATGTCAATAAAAAAGCCACAGATAAATTTAGAAAAATTAATCAGAACCGCAGCAATTAGAAGTCCTCCCAAAGTTCTTTTATAAGAATATTTTTCTACTTTTAAAACTGTGCCGAAAGCAATAAGCAAAAGAGCGGCAATAAAAAACATATTGCAGACATCTCTAATAATTATCCATCCTTTAGAAACAGCTGGGGCGGTAATAAAACCGTTATATTGCGCTACCTCGATTAACAGTCCTATAACCCAAGTTAAAACCTTCCCCAAAATACTAACCAATTGCATTATCAACCAGCCAAAAACAGAAGCCATAAAAGAGGGAACATCAGCTAAAGCAGGTTTAGCAACCAAAAACACCCCTATTATTACTAAAACTAAAAGAGGAAGAAAAATAAACTTCTTATTGCGCATTTTCATATTCATCTTTCTTAACCATTTTTTCATATTTGTCTTATTGAACCTGTGGACGTTGGACATCAACACTCTTTTTGCCTCTATAAAGCCAAACTAATTATTTGTGTTTACTTTAATTATTCCGTTATATGGAATGCCTGCCTCCCAATCTTTACAATTATAGGCGCTACCGGTATCTGGGTTCCAACCGACATATACGCCTGGAATTCCAGCACACCAACCCCAGTTATCTTTAATATATACCTTAGGTTGAAAACAACACATATTACTACAATTCGGATATTTCTCCCAATTCTCGCTATTCTCACCTTTACAAGTATAAGTATGATTAAAAGAGAAATATTTATCCACGCAAGCCTGAGGAGTTAATCCAAACTCATCGCAAAAAATTTCTGATTCACAACACTCTGGACGATGATTTTTGCTAATCACATTATAAAAAGTAGGATTCGGCGTTAGTAAATCATCCCAATCAATACTGATTTCCCTAATAGGCATATGATTGGTGTTAGCCCAGGCATAAAACTTAAGATTTGCGACATAAGGGGATGTTTCTGGACCTATTGACCCAAATTCATATTCTCCAACACTAACAGCATTTACGATTCCATTAACCGAAGTTATTGTCGGCGCATCATCTGGATCAGCGCTATTGGTTTCGTTCCAAGAGGATTCTGCAATATTATAAGACATCGCATTCGTATTAAAAGATTTTCTTTCATCAATCTTCATAAATAAATTTTGTAAACTATTTTCGCTATAAACAACATTGGCATAACCTTCTATACAATTACTTGTTATGTCACCGACAAAAGTTAATCTATTAGGGTCAGTAATATTAGCAGCGCCATAGTCCGTGCATTCTTGTAAACCACCATTGAGGTTATAATAAGAATCCTCCGGACCGCTTGACCATAATTTATTAGTATACCCAATAGCTAATCCAAAATTATCTTCTGGAACTGTGTTTACAAGATATTGACAACCATTTTTAAGATGAACTTCTAAATCTCCATTCCAATATTGTCTATCAGCTCCTGCACTTGTTCCACGTCGAGAAACTTTTATTGTTTTTAATGTGTTGTTTGGCCCATCGAAATAAACCATTATTCTTACACAAGAACCTCCATTATTTTTTCCACCATCAGAATCTTGAGTGCAACGACCTGCAATTAAGGGGTCTGTGGCGTTTACTATAGAACTTCGACTACAACTTCCCGTATAGCTATAATCATCTCCTGAACAAGCAAACCAATTTCCTAATTGACTCTTCGCCGCCAGGCAAGGAAAACATGTATTACCAAAAACACAAATACCATCATTAGTATTGTCACAATCATCTGTAGCACAACCTACACCCACTACATCTCCTGGCGTTTGAGTACAATCTTTACCATTATTTGTGCCACCAGAACAAGTGCCAGAAAGCAAACAAGAAGAAATAACAGGGTTATTAAAATCTCCAGAACATTCTGAACAACTACTCGAATAAAAGGCTGGACCACTATAAGTATTTTCTACAACACCACCACATTCATTGGTTCCAAAACCAACAGGTTGATTTATATTAGTGCAATCTGTTGAATAATAACTAACGTCCACATTCTCAGATTCAGCGAGAAATCTTGTTTTAAGACTATGGGTACAATCGTTGCCATCATCTGCTCCCAAAACTGTAGATATATAGCTTATCTCATTTTCTTTCATTAAATTTTGATAATCAATATCAACAAAAAATGTAGCAGTATTCCAACCATCACCAGTCGCCCAACAACAATAATCACTATGACCCTGAGAACCACAACTGTCGTCACCCGTAAAAATTTCTGGAATAGTAGCAGATGATTGTTCGTTACAATACCAGTTCCTGGCAGTCTTGGGAACATATCCTGCCGAATAATGTAAATTATAAACATCTACATCTCCTGCACTAGCGCCTGGCCACCAAGTAATACAAGCATTAGTATCTTCCGGCCTTGATTCATCTGGTTCTAAACAAAAACCACGCAAACCAATAACTTGAGTTATCTTGCTTGGCTCAACACATTTATCAGGTTCAGGTTCATCACCTGGATTGCAATCTTCATGATCATCACAACTTTTCCCACTATATTTACAAGCTTTTCTAGGACTAACGTCCCCTATATCAAGATTATAATATTTAGTTAACCCACTATATTGATCGCCATATTCTACTTTCTGATAAGAACCCTGACAATCTGGATAAAGAGAATCAAAATTATCATCCACCCCACTATCACATAAATTAACCTTATTATAATAAGTATCTGCGCCAGATTTAAAAGGAGCATCTTTTTCTGGATAAATACGCGTAGCTTTTTCAATATGCAAACCATCTACTCCTACACCATCTACTCCCATATCATTTGCATCATCAAAATAAGTTAAAGTATATAATCCTGAACTTGTATTGCTTTCGCTTGGGAATAATTTTTCTATTGGATACATATCCAGTATAGAATAACCTGAATAATCCATACCTGACCAAGAAACATCACGCCCGATATATTCATCTTTATCTAAAACGCTTGGGTCAGGGTCAAAAACTACATTCCCGCATTGCGCTTGTTTGCCAGAACCAATTAATTGATCGCAACGCACCCAAGAGTCACAAACCGAACGATATTCGCTAATAGAGCTATCCCATACCGAACGATAACCTGAACATTGCAACCATTCACCACAAACCCTGTCTCTCCTAACTTTAAGAACCACATTACTGTCTCCTTCTCCACCAGTATTTGAACTAACGCTAGATGCTGAAATTGAAATATCCCCTTGAGCTTGACTCAAAGCATAAGTAGAAGCAGAATCGTAAAA
>Ga0208771_1000259_pt1 | contig 33266 bp, 27 predicted proteins | sample AntAceMetag02UKX_FD_184775 | JGI IMG/M metagenome (GOLD analysis project Ga0208771, IMG submission 184775) | Saline lake microbial communities from Ace Lake, Antarctica - Antarctic Ace Lake Metagenome 02UKX (SPAdes) (version 2) | ecosystem: Environmental > Aquatic > Non-marine Saline and... | reverse complement strand
TATGCGGCGAACTGCACCAATCTTATGGTCTGCCCCGCAAGTATGCGGGATCTCCGCTACGCTACGACACTAGGTTACAAAAATACTCGTTCGCATTTATTAATGCGTCTGCGTTTTTTGCAACCAATGCAGCCTCATAATCTTAGCACATTTCACAAGTCCACCAGAGTGCTTGCATCCCGAACTTGATTCGGGGCTTTAGCGACGGCTGATCCGCAATAATCGCTCAACTCAGGTTTAAGTGAACTCCTTCACCACCGTGCCCTTCGTATGGTGCTGTAGCCGCGGTCGTTGACCGCGCCATCTCTGGCAGCCCGAATCCGCGGTCAACGACCGCGGCTACAGCATGAGGAGATGGGGTTTACTGAAATCTTACTTCTTTTCTTTAACAGATGAAATAATAACGCATGAGTTTTATTCAAATGTAGAAGATCATAACAATCAGTGCGACCAGCCAGCAGTAATAGGCGAAGTAATGCAGTCTTCCTTTTTTGATCACATTGAGCAAAAACCTGATCGCCAGATAGCCCGAGACCGCGGCAGCCAAACCCCCGACAGCCAGAGAAATACCTTCGGCCCAGGTGAGTTCCGCTGACGTCATATCGCGGAGTTCCATAAATCCGGCGCCGAGGATAACCGGAATCGACAGCAGAAAGGAAAATTCAGCTGACCGCGTCCGTTCGACACCGGAGTAAATCCCGGCCGAGATCGTCAATCCGGAACGGGACATCCCCGGAAAAATGGCAACAGCCTGGGCAATGCCAATGATCAGGGCCCGGGGAGATGTCACCTTATCCTGCTCCGGTTTTTTAAAACGCAGAAAGAAAAGAACCAGGCCGGTCACTGCCAGGCAAACCCCAACGGCGAGAGGATCCCCGAAGGCTCCCTTGATCATATTATTGGACAGCACCCCTACCAAAACCGCCGGGATGGTGGCCAGTATCAGGAGACATACCATTTTAGTATCGGGGTTTTGGAACTTCCACTTCCCATTCCGTAACCGAATCCGGCCCCGGAAAATACCCCTCAGCAACCTCCGGATCTGAGCGCGGTAGACGCAGATAACCGCAGCCAGGGTTCCCAGATGAACGATAACCACAAATCGAACAAATTGGAGATATTGCTGGTCAGGAAGTCTTAGTAGTTTCCCCACCAGAACCAGATGACCGGAGCTGGAAACCGGAAGAAACTCGGTCAATCCCTGAACAATACCCAGAATAATAGATTCTATAATATTCACATAGTTAATTAGCGCCGGAGGCGCTAATTGGCTGCTTCGCAATTACAATAAATCGTTATTCCTGGGTACCGTTGATCAGTTGCGCAACCTTTTTACCCTAATGTTGCCCGAACGAAGCGAGGGCTAAGTTCCTGTATCGGAATTTCAATTTAGATTATTTAGATTTAAAATTGAGAAATATTATTTTATAGACGCAATTTAACGATGTTAGTCATTTTTCAAAACTAAGTTAGCGTGAAGCGCTAACTTATATTAATAATGGATCAAGGAAAAAACCGGGGTACCTTTCAGTTTCTCCCGACCGTTTAAGAAATCCAGTTCAATCAAGACAGCTACCGCAACAATATCCCCGCCATGCTGTTTGACAAGATCAACCGTAGCGCCCAGAGTTCCACCGGTCGCCAGCAGGTCATCCACTATCAGAACCCGGCTCCCGGGCTTGATGGCATCTTCATGGATCTCGACCGTAGCATTACCGTATTCCAGGGAATAACTGACTTTTTTTGTCTTATATGGAAGCTTTCCTTCTTTGCGAACCGGGACCAGACCTGCTCCCAGTTTATATGCCAGCGCCGCCCCAAAGATAAAACCACGGGCTTCAACGCAGGCCACCAGATCTATCTCCCTCCCGGAAAATTCTTCCGCCATCCGGTCGATCGCTTCTTTAAATAACCGGGGATCAATAATCAGGGTTGTTATATCCTTGAAGACAACTCCTTCTTCCGGGAAATCCGGAATATCACGAATTGATCGCGCTAATTCTTCTATGCTCACTTGTTCCTCCTTATTAATTATCACCCGCAACATTAACTTTGCTGCTCTTCCCGCTCCCGGAGAGTATTCCTAAGACTGCGGTTCGACTTGTTGATGATCTGGCGCACCCGTTCCCGACTGATCCCGAACTCTTTGCCTATATAGGAGAGCGTCCGGGCTTCCTCCCCATCCAACCCAAATCTCATTTGAAGTATTTTAATCTCCCGGGGAGGGAGTAACTGGATCAATCCAAGCAGATCCCGGTGAAGGTCTGCTGTATCCACTATCTCATCCGGAGCGGGAGAGTTGGTATCCTGAATCATATCGGCCAGTTTACTGAACCCATCGTGGTCAATCGCGGCATCTAATGAACTGGGAATACGGGCAACTTCGTTCATATAGTCAATTTCCTCAAGAGTCATCCCTAACTCTTTAGAAATCTGCTGATGGGATGGATGATTTCCAAACTGCTGACTCAACTCACCAACCTTCCTCCTGAAGGAGTTAACCTTCTCCTGCATGTAAACGGGGATGCGGATCATCTTGCCTTTGTTAGCCAGCGCCCGCATTATCGATTGTTTTATCCACCAAGCGGCATAAGTGCTCACCTTGGTTCCCCGACTGAGATCATAACGCTCCACTCCCTTGATCAGGCCCAGATTTCCCTCCTCAATCAGATCCAGCAATGGTAGTCCCAGATGCTCATACTTCTTGGATATCTTAACTACCAACCGGAGATTCGCTCGGATCAGATGCCGGCGGGCCTCTTCATCCCCCTGAGCAGTTTTTTCCGCCAGCTTAATCTCTTCTTCTCTGCTTAAGAGCGGGATCGCCCCAATCTCCCGGAGATAGATCTTGATAGCCCGGACTTTGGGGTCCGGAGTCAGATTAGAACTTCCATTGGAGGGAGAGAGAGACATAACACTAGATTATCGAAAACTAGCCTCTATTCAAATATTGAATCACATTATAATCAAGCTACTTTAAACCACGAAGGACACGAAGATCACGAAGATCACGAAGATTTCAAAGAGATGAGTTAAATCTTGCTTTTTCTCAACTCTTCTTCGTGCACTTCGTGACCTTCGTGGTAGATCACTTCATTGTCCCAGGTAGAATTGTTAAAATCCATCTTTGAGGACGGTTAAATTATCCCTCAATCGCCGCCTGGGCGGCGGCCAATCTCGCGATCGGTACCCGAAAGGGAGAGCAGCTGACATAGTTCATCCCTACCCGGTAGCAGAACTTCACCGAACTTGGCTCTCCGCCATGTTCGCCGCAGATCCCGATTTTCAGATCGGGACGGACAGACCGGCCCCGCTTGATAGCGATCTCTACCAACTGACCGACCCCTTCCTGATCAAGTGCCTCGAATGGATCACCGGGAAGGATCTTCTTCTCCAGATAATCCGGCAGGAAGACTCCGGCGTCATCCCGGCTGTATCCGAAGGTCATCTGGGTCAGATCGTTGGTCCCGAAGCTGAAGAACTCAGCCTCACGAGCAACCTTATCCGCGACGAGGCAAGCCCGCGGAATCTCGATCATAGTTCCGACCAGATAGGAGATATCTACTCCCTGCTTCTCAATTATCTCATCGGCGGTGGCCCGGATGATCTCCTCCAGGTATTCAAACTCAGCGCTGGTCCCGATCAAGGGGACCATAATCTCAGGAAGAACCTTAATCTTTTTCTTCGCCACCCGGCAAGCTGCCTCAATGATTGCCCGGGTCTGCATCACGCAAAGTTCCGGATAAGAGATAGAAAGCCGGCAACCGCGGTGCCCCAGCATAGGATTCATTTCATGCAGCGCTTTAACCCGATCAGCGACTTTCTTCGGAGAAATACCCAGAACTTTCGCCAGTTCCTTCTGCTCTTTCGTTTCATGAGGAACAAATTCATGGAGAGGAGGGTCGAGCAGCCGGATAGTCACCGGGAGACCATGCATCGAATTAAAGATCCCTTCAAAGTCTTTCCTCTGATAAGGGAGAAGTTTCCCCAGCGCGGCCTTCCGGCTCTTCTCGTCTTCAGCCAGAATAAACTCACGGATAGCCAGGATTCGTTCCGGGGCAAAGAACATATGCTCTGTCCGGCAGAGACCGATACCTTCAGCTCCAAATGCCCGCGCGGCCGCGGCGTCATCGGGGGTATCAGCGTTGGTCCGGACACCCATCGTACGGAACTCATCCGCCCAACCGCTGACTTTCCGATAAAGTTTGTAGATCGGGTGTTTTTTGGCCCAGACAGCTCCATCCACCACCGCGGCGACAACCGGAGACGAAGTATTGGGAATATCAACGCCCTTTCTGTTATCACAGTAGATAGCCCCTGTTGTTCCGTTCAGGCTGATGTACTGTCCCTGCTTGACTACCACATTCCCGACGGTAAACTGCTTTTTTTTGTAATCAATAGTAACGGCGGAAGCGCCGGCCACGCAACATTTTCCCCAGCCGCGGGCGACCACCGCCGCGTGACTGGTCATTCCGCCAGTGCTGGTGAGAACGCCCTGAGCAGCCCACATGCCTCCGACGTCCTCTGGACTGGTCTCCCGGCGGACCAGGATCAAGCGGGCTGATTTATCCTTCTCGAAGATACGCTCAGCTTCTTCGGCGGTAAAGACAACCCGCCCGTAGGCAGCCCCGGGCCCGGCCGGAAGTCCATACGCCTTATCCAGCCCTTTTTTGATAGCCCCCGCTTCCGCTTTCGGATCGAAGATCGGAAAGAGCAATTGGGCAAGATGATCGCCCTCGATACGGCAAATCGCTTGCCGGGGGGTAATCAATTTTTCTCTCACCATGTCGCAGGCAATCTTGACCGCGGCCAAACCGGTTCGTTTCCCGGTCCGGGTCTGGAGCATAAATAACTTTCCTTCCTGTATGGTGAACTCGACATCCTGCATGTCATGGTAATGTTTCTCGAGTTCCTTCATGATCGCCATCAGTTCCCGGTAGACCCGTTTCCAGACCGGATTCTTTTCGTGCGGCATCTCGGAGACCGGTGATGGAGTGCGAATACCGGCAACCACATCTTCTCCCTGCGCATTGATCAGATACTCGCCCATCGGTTTACGATCACCGTTAGCCGGGTTGCGGGTAAACCCCACTCCAGTCCCGGAGGATTCGCCCATGTTTCCGAAAACCATAGCCTGAACATTGACCGCAGTTCCCTTCAATCCGGTAATCCGGTTGATCTTCCGATACTTCATCGCCCGATCCGAATCCCAGGACCCGAAGACTGCGTTGATCGACAGCCTGAGCTGTTCCATTGGATTCTGGGGGAATGGTTTTTTGACGTGTTTCTTATATACCTTTTTATAACTCTCGACCAACTCCTGGAGCTGGGCGGCGGTGAGATCGGTATCGTCCTTCGCTTTATACTTCTTCTTGATCCGGACAAGTTCAACCTCGAAATCTTCATGAGTAATACCGGTATATGGCCCCATCACTACATCACCGAACATATCTATAAATCTCCGGTAAGAATCCCATCCGGCCCGTTCATTGCCGGTCTTCTCGATAAATCCCAGGACCGATTTATCATTCATCCCGAGGTTAAGAACCGTATCCATCATACCCGGCATTGAGATGGCCGCTCCCGATCGGACCGAGACCAGAAGGGGATCATGATCCGCTCCCAGTTTCTTTCCGATAAGTTTTTCCAGTCGTTCCAGGTTCTTCTTAACCTGGGCGTTCATTCCAGCGGGATATCTATGCCCATGATCGGAATAATATGCACAGGATTCGGTGCTGACAGTGAACCCGGGAGGTACCGGAAGACCGGTATTCGCCATCTCAGCCAGATTGGCTCCCTTCCCGCCCAGCAACGCCTTCATCTCAGTTTTCCCTTCCGCTTTCCCACCGCCGAAAAAATATACATACTTGGTCATGGTTTCCCTCCCATTAATGGTGACGAGTGACTAAAATTCAAATAATTCATATCTCTCCCATTTTAAATAGTAAGCAGTAAACAGTGAGCGGTGTCATGTCCTGATTTAAAGTTGTCACTTTTTCTGGTTGCACCACCCCGACCTCGGCCCCTTTTGCAGTCCACGAATTTTACCCCGCGATGACCGAAGGTCATTTTGCGTGGTACACGAATTTCCACGAATTGCTTCCCTCGTAGCGAAGCGGAGACATCGAACATTTATGTGAGATGCCTTGCCTCTCCCCTTTTTAGAACTACTAATTTCGCGAATTACGCGAATTTGAAAAGGTCGTTCGGCGTTCGGCGTTCGGCGTTCGATGTTCAGCATTTAAGCCGCCTTCCGCCGCCCCGTTCGAAGTTCGGCGTTCGGCGTTCGACGTTCGATGTTCGATGTTCAGTTTTTAAGCCATCTTCCGCCGCCCCGTTCGATGTTCGAAGTTGGAAGCTGTGCCCGCCAAAGCTTTAGCGAAGGCTGGTTCGAAGTTCAGATTTCCTGTCACCGCTTACTGTTCACCGCCTCTCTCTCCCTGTGCCTTTTTTAATTCCTTCTTCAATCGTCATTTGTATTTCATCATTTATACAACATGTTCCCCTCTCTTAAACTGAAGCAATGAAAGGTCTGCCACTTTTTCACTATATACCCGGTTGATCAGGTTTAAAAGAATCATCCGGTTTTTCCGCTGATCCTTATCATCGACGTTGACCATTACCTCATCAAAGAAGGCACTGAGAGGCCGGGAAAATATCCTGGCATACTCTTCGGTCGCCTGCCGGTATTCTTTCTCCCCGATCAGTTTACCGACGATCCCGGAAGATTTCAGTGCCTGAAAGAGTTCCCGCTCCGCCTTTTCCACCAGGAGATCCTCCCTCACCTTTTCTTCTCCGGTCAGATTCTCTGAACGGACGATATTATGGGTCCGTTCCACGATAGTAGCAGCCGCCAATAATGTTTTTGTACCTTCCAGGGACTGGAGAACCTTGATCCGGGATGAGATATCCTGTAAATCTTGCCAGCCGGCTGAGAGCACCGAATCAACAACCGGAGGGGAAACATCACGGGCTACCAGATATGCCTCCAACCGGAGGCGAAAGAAGTCCAGAACCTGCCGATTCACATCCCGAATCCGGGAATCATCCAGGCCAAATCCGGCAACAACCTCTGCCACCAATAAATCAAAACGAACCGACAGCTTCTTCTCCGATAGCAGTCTGATAATCCCCTGGGCCTGTCTTCTCAGTCCATACGGATCCTGAGATCCGGAAGGTTTAATCCCGGCGCTGATAAACCCGGCAACGGAATCGATTTTATCGGCCAGCGCTAAAACCTGGCCGATCACTGTTTCGGGAAGAATACCTCCAGATAAATCCGGGAGATAATGTTCATAGATAGCCGCTGCTATCTCCGAATCTTCACCGGCGTTTATGGCGTACTCTCTCCCCATTACCCCCTGAAGCTCGGTAAATTCTTTCACCAGGGAGGCAGTCAGATCGCTTTTACATAAGAGCGCCGCCCTCTCTGCCTTCTTTATTTTATTCTCAGTCAATCCCAACTGTTCAGCGATAAACACTGCCAACCTCTCCAATCTTTTAACCTTCTCTCGATAGGTACCAAGACGTCTGTGGAATACAATCCCTTTAAGATCTGAGACCCTATCTTCCAGGGGCCGGCGAATGTCATCCTCCCAGAAAAATTTCGCATCATCCAGCCGAGCCCTAAGTACCCTTTCATTATTGGTTTTTATCTCAGCCAAATCTTTATATGGGCCATTGGCAACAACAATGAATTTTGATAGTAATTGCCCGGACGGATCAAAGACCGGAAAATATCGTTGATGGGATTTCATCACCGTAATCAATACCGGAGATGGAATCTTTAGATATGACGCGTCAAAATCGCCAACAATTATCCGGGGATACTCCACCAAATTGCAGACCTCATCTAATAGAGTACTATCAAGATCTGACTCAGAAATATCTGGTCGGTATTTTTTCTGCTCAGAAAGGATCTCCTCCAGCAGTTTCTCTCTCCTCCGGCCCTGATCGGCTATCACATATTGATCCAGCAAAACCTGTTCATACTCTTTCTGGTCCGCGGAGTTCAGCCTAATCCGATCTTCCCCAAAAAAACGATGACCCCGGGTATATCGATCCGCCGTAATCCCGGCAATCTGAACTTTAATAACCGATTCTCCCCGGAGGAAGACCAGCCAACGGATCGGGCGGGCAAATTTGAATTGATCCCCTAATATCCAGCGCATCGATTTGGGAAAGCTCAAGGAACGAAGAAGGACAATAAGTTCATCCCTCATCTCCTGAGTCAGATCAGTCCTGACATCCAGATTGATATACTTCTTTCCATTCTTCTCACCCATCTGGATATCATCAACCGTCATCTCTTTACTACGGGCAAAACCAACGGCACTCTTGTTCCAGTTTCCAGCTTTATCTTTTGCCCGTTCCAGAGGAGGTCCCCATACCGTATCGGTTTTATACTGTTCAACTCCCCGGATAAAAAGGACCAGACGACGAGGAGTTCCCCAGGCGGTCAACTGTGATCGGGATGCCCATTTCTCCCCCCATACCAGCATCTGATCGATAGCGGGCTGGATATACGATGCCGGAAGTTCTTCAGTCCCGATTTCCAGGAGAATATTTTCTTTTTCCTGATTCATCACTTTTTTAAAACGATTTAGAAACTACAATAACATGTCCCCCCTACCTCGGCCCATTTTTTGACAAAACTATTTTGGGACAAGACGATTCTCCCCCTGCCTCAGCCCATTTTTAAAATGTTGAATGTTCAGTTTTTTTCGTTCGACGTTCGATGTTGGACGCCGTGCCCGCCGTAGCTTTAGCGAAGGCTGGTTCGATGTTCTGTTTTTAAATGCCCCCTACCTCGGCCCCTTTTATGACAGGACCATTACAGGCAGGACTATTAACCTCGCCTCGGCCTATATTTCTTTTTGCTGTTAATAGTCCTGCCTGTAATGGTCCTGTCTAAATTTCTTTTTGTGTTAATAGTCCTGCCCCTAATCGTCCTGCCTTTGCTGAGTATACAATTCCGCGCACCCCTTGGCCAGTTTCCGGATCCGACCGATATAATTCGCCCTCTCACTTACACTGATCGCCCCGCGGGCGTCGAGAAGATTGAATATGTGGGAGCACTTAAGAACTAGCTCATAGGCGGGATAGACCAGGCCGGCCTGGAGAATATCGGTGGACTCCTTTTCAAATCGGGTAAAAAGATCGCGGTACTCCTCAACCGGTACTTCCTCAAAGCTGTAACGGGAGAATTCGTATTCCTGTCTCTTCCGCATCTCCGAGTATCTCACTCCGGCGGCCCACTCCAGGTCGAATACGTTATCAACTCCCTGCAGGAATATGGCTATTCGTTCCAACCCATAAGTCAGCTCAACCGGAACCGGTTCCAATTCAAAACCGCCCATCTGCTGAAAATAGGTAAACTGGGTTATCTCCAGTCCATCACACCACACCTCCCAACCCAACCCGGAGGCCCCCAGAGTGGGCGACTCCCAATCATCCTCGACAAACCGGATATCATGACTCTGAAAATCAATCCCCAGTGTTTTCAGACTGTTTAGATAAATATCTTGAACCTCGTCCGGGGCCGGCTTCAGGATAACCTGATATTGATGGTGCTGGTAGAGTCGATTGGGGTTCTCCCCGTAACGCCCGTCCGAAGGGCGGCGGGAAGGCTGGACGTATCCAACCTTCCAGGGGTCCGGTCCCAGAACACCGAAAAATGTCGGCGGAGCGAAAGTACCGGCACCGACTTCAAGATCATACGGCTGGACCAAAACGCAGCCCTGCTCTCTCCAATATTCCTGTAACTTTAATATTAAAGTCTGAAAATCCATTTTTTCGCCTCCAGCGAAAAATTAGTTATATGATTCCGATTCATTCTGGTGTCATAGGATTTATATTGCCATACTAAAAACAACTATTGGTCAGTTTTCAAAACTAAACTAACTCCGCAGGCATTAATTTATAACATGGTTTAAAAAGCGTTTCGACTTTATCTTTTTATGCGCGGCGCTGTCAACGAGATAAGACAATAAACGGTTCAAAAGAACAGATTGTCGACGGGATAGCTTAAGTTTCATAACCTGGTTCAGATTATTCCTGAGAATATAACTGATAATCGCCATTACCCCCGGTTCAATATCTATCGAATCACTCACCTGATCACCGCAACGCGCGCAGATCCAACCCGGTTTCTTAAGCATAAATTTAACTCCCTGCCCCAATGGCCCCCCGCAATTAATACAATGATCAAACGGAGGAAATACTCCCAGGAGATGGAGATAGCGGATCTCAAACCAGAGTCGAGCAGGAATAATAGCATCTATCCCGGGGGCATCTTTGAGCATTTGAAGCAAGAGGCGAAATAATGCCCCGCTAGCTTCCTCCCCGTAGGCGGCTAAAGATGAAAGTTCCGCCAGATAGTGGAAGAAGGCCGAGCGCTCCAGTGTGTTTAATGCCTCCGGAAAAGAGTTGATAATGTCGAATTGAGAGAGGATATGGAGGTCACTCGTCCGGCTCGGGTAATAAACCAGCGCTCCATAGTTCAGGAGCTCCAGTTTCCCGCGGAGCGGACTCTTTAACCGGCGAGCTCCTTTGGCTATGGTCTTCAAGAACCCGGAGTCTGAGGTAAGAATATTGACCAGCATGCTGGTCTCCGAATAATCACGGACCTGTAAAATAATACCTCTGGTTTTGCGCGGCGCCAAGTGGAGTTCCTTTATCGGTTCTCAATCATATTGTGTGGGTAAATACTCTTTGATATTTCTTTATTTTAGGGAAACCAGCGAAAAATCCAAAATCTAAGCACCAAATTCCAAATATTCAAGACAAATATAATTATCTATAAAGAGTATTTCCCCACACAAAATGACTGAGAACCACTGTTTATGACCTTATAAGAGGCCACCTCTTCTTTTTCCATGCCTTCAGGATTGTTTCTTCTCTCTCCCTCATTACCTGCCGACAATCCAACGGATGATCACTATATCCGAGGAGATGAAGAACCCCATGGATCAGACAGAGCGCGAACTCATCCTCCACATTCTGTCCATGTTCGGGTGCCTGCCCGACAATCTGTTCGGTGGATAGTACGACATCACCTAAAAACCAGGACTGGATCTTTCGGTCCAGCCCTTCATTCTGGGGGAAAGAAAGGACATCAGTAGGATAATCCCGCCCCAGGTACTGCCGGTTAAGAAGAAGAATTTGAGCGTTATTAAGGAGAAGAAGACTGACCTCCCCTTCCCCGACCCCCTCTCGGGCCAGGGCCCAACCCACCAGTTTTTCTATTCCAACCCGATTCAGGCGGAGACGGCGCTGCCGGTTAAATATTTCAATTATATATGACATTTGACAATTTACAGTTCCCGGTTGTTACTTTTTCTGGTTGCACCACCACGACCTCGGCCCTTTTTTTGTCCACAGATTACTCTGATTGATCCCCTCGCCTCGGCCCTTTTTTTGTCCACTAATTACACTAATTTACACTAATTGCTTCCCTCGTAGCGAAGCGGAGACATCGAACATTTATGTAAGATGCCTTGCCTCGCCTCCTTTTAAGAACTACTAATTTCGCGAATTTGAAAAGGTCGTTCGATGTTCGGCGTTCGGCGTTCAACGTTCGATGTTCAGTTTTTAAGCCGCCTTCCGCCGCCCCGTTCGATGTTCGGCGTTCGGCGTTCGACGTTCGATGTTCAGTTTTTAAGCCGCCTTCCGCCGCCCCGTTCGATGTTCGGCGTTCGGCGTTCGACGTTCAATGTTCAGTTTTTAAGCCGCCTTCCGCCGCCCCGTTCGATGTTCGACGTTCGGCGTTCGGCGTTCGATGTTCAGTTTTTAAGCCGCCTTCCACCGCCCCGTTCGAAGTTCGGCGTTCGGCGTTCGACGTTCGATGTTCAGTTTTTAAGCCATCTTCCGCCGCCCCGTTCGATGTTCGAAGTTGGAAACCGTGCCCGCCATAGCTTTAGCGACGGCTGGTTGAACGCCCTGCCCGCCGAAGCCTTGGCGAAGGCTGGTTGGACGTTCAACCTTCATCTGTGTCGCCAGGCTGTCATTCGAAGTTCGGCGCCCTGCCCGCCATAGCTTTAGCGAAGGCTGGTTCGATGTTCAGCTTTTAAGCCGCTTCCGGTCACTGCGTCATTCGAAGTTGTCCAGTCCTGATTTAAAGTTGTCACTTTTCGTGTCAAAACAATATTTTCTTCCCTTTACCTCATCCCCTTTTTTGACAAGACTATTTAATGAGAAGATTATTACCCTCTACCTCTCCCCCTCTTTATGGCAGGACCATTACAGGCAGGACTATTTACCTCACCTCGGCCCCTTTTATGAAAATTAATACTATTACGCCCATGATCATGGGGCTTTTTAATCACTTTGACTTAATTTATTTTGTTTTTAATGGTCCTGCCTTTATGCGGGTACGGGTCATGTCTAAATTTGAAGTTGTTACTGTAGCACCATCCGTCTCATATCTTTTTTCCCTACTACTATGTGACAACCTATATCAGGACGGGACCTTTTCGTTCGACGTTCGAAGTTCGGCGTTCGACGTTCGATGTTCACTCTTTCATGTCCCCTGTCCACTCCCCACTCCCCACTGCCTACTCTCCACCTCCGGATACTTAACCCTGGTATGATATCGCGCCGAGAGCAGACGGACAAAACTCTCTCCGATTATCCTCAGGTCCACCATGGTCAATCTGCACTCATCCAGCTGACCATCGGAAAAGCGCTCCCGAATAATATTTTCCACTAGAGATTCCAACCGACTGGGAGTACGCCGATCCAGGGAGGCCGAGGCTGCTTCCGCGGCGTCAGCCAGCATCACAATCGCCGCTTCCCGGCTCTTTGGCCTGGGACCCGGATATCGGTAGTCTTTCTCCATAACATCAAACTTTAACTGACGATTTCTACCGGCCCGGTCATAGAAGCAGGATATCAGGCTGGTCCCATGATGTTGCTCTATAATAGCGACAATCCGGCGATCCAGTTTATACTGTCGGGCCAGATCAACCCCTTCCTTTACATGGGCGATCAGGATTAGACTGCTCATACTCGGTATCAGAGTATCATGCCGGCTGAATCCTGATGTTTCATTCTCCGAGAAGTATTCCGGCTTCGTTATCTTCCCGATATCATGGAAATATGATCCAATCCGGGCCAGGAGCGAGTTAGCGCCGATCTCCTCGGCGGCCCCTTCTGCCAGAGTTGCAACCATAAGTCCATGATGATACGTCCCGGGTGCCCGTATCATCAACCGGCGCAGAAGCGGATGATTGAGATCGGAGAGTTCCAGGAGACCGATATCTGAAGAGATCCGGAAGAGAGACTCAAATAATCCCAGGGCAATTAGGGTAAAAAATGCTGATAGAATCCCGGCAGCGGCGGCTCCGACTCCCTGAATAAGAAAGACAGTCAGTCCTAATCCTCCGGCAACTCCGAGTCCGGCCACCGCCAGAAAACTGGACGCGGCCGAGATCAGGCCGGCTCGAAAGAGGTCAATCCTCCTCCGGGCACCGCTCAGACCAAAGATTCCGGCGAGTGACCCAATAATTACCACCACTATATAGCCGGGACCGCCGCCCAAGATAAGGGCCGTAAAAAGAGACAGAATCAGCGTGAAGAAGATCGCTACCCGGACACTAACCAGCAAGCAAAGCAGCATCGTTCCAATAGTTACCGGTGATATATAACGGGTAAATTCCATCATCCCGGGCGGGAGATGCCAGAATATCTGACGGAGCAGACGGGTCAGGAGAAGAACTAGAACCAACACTGTTGAGATAAGCAACAGCTTGGAATTACTACGGCTGACCTCCCGATGATAATGGTCCAGATAGTAAATCGCTATTATAAATAAAATGGCAACCAGGAGGCCGTTTCCAAGGGTGTAATATAATAATGAGATCGGTGGTTCAATTCGAAAGAGCTGCTCCTGATAAGAACGGAATTTCTGGATATGAATCGACCGAACTTCTTCACCCTGGCGGATAATCTTCTCCCCTTTTCTAACCTCGGTAATAATAGCCGGGATATTACTCCGGGCGGATGATCTCAACGCATCCGTCTGCTCTAAATCAAATTCCAGATCGGGTTCTATGAACCACTGGACCACTTCTTCCAGTCCGTCTATAACGCCCCCTCCTATGAAAATATTATCTTCCAACTCCTTTACCACGACATCCCGACAGGAGGAGACTGTGGGGATTTCCGATATCGAAATTATCCGGTCTTCATTCACACCTCGATTAACCAGCATGATCTCATCCTGACGAGTATTAGAAAGAGTCCGCTTAATATCCGGGGGAAGGATACCGTTTCCATACGCGTCTTCCAGGATAAGAAGAAATTCGGCTTCCCACTGCTCGGGTATAACAGTATTCAGAAAAACCAGCAGAATCCGATCGGGGGGAATTAATACCATCTCCAGCGGAGATGCAGGGAGGATCAATGATGATCCCGACAGCCGACTGAAGAAATTTTTCAGGGCATTTCTCTTCTCATCTGGAACTGTCTGAACAGCCAGGTAGGCAACCGGCTGATGATCCTCCGCCATATCTCGGGCCTGTTCAGTCTTAACCCGGTCCGGAAATGAGAAAGAACAGGTTGCCGTAACATCACGCTCGGAGATCTGGCCGACAATTGGAATATCCAGAGGCATCCCCCGCCAGGATATGATCAGAACACTCGCGATGAAAATACCAACTCCCAGTACCCATCTCCCGGAGATACCGCTCTCTAATGCCCGGGCGATCTTCCCCCCTTCAGCAACCTTCCTCTTCTTGCTTCGAGGACGCCCATTTTCGGCTTTCTTTTTAAAGGATATTTTAAGCATTCCACTTACTTCCCCGCCAACTCATAAGCTGTTACAATTTTCTGCACCAGGGGATGGCGAAGGATATCTTCCCGGGTAAGGTATACGAATGGGATCTCGGGTATATCCTTTAGAACCTCATGGGCCGAATTCAATCCCGAAATCTGATTAGGAGGCAGATCCGCCTGAGTAATATCCCCGGTAATGACCACCCTCGAATTAAAACCGATCCGGGTCAGGAACATCTTCATCTGTTCCGGGGTAGTGTTTTGAGCCTCATCCAGGATAATGAACGCATTATTGAGAGTTCGACCTCTCATAAACGCCAGGGGCGCCACTTCAATAATCCCCTCCTCCTCATACCTCCTGACCCGTTCCCCCTCCATTAAATCATAGAGAGCGTCATAGAGAGGACGGAGATAAGGAAATATTTTCTGGTATAGATCTCCCGGCAGAAAACCCAGCTTCTCACCGGCTTCCAGGGCGGGACGGGTCAGAATCAACCTCTTCACTTTTCCCTGCAGCAGATATGATACCGCCATTGCCATTGCCAGATAAGTTTTCCCTGTCCCGGCCGGACCAATAGAGAATACCAACTCATTCTTCCAGAGGGCATCCACATATCTTTTCTGGTTAATGGTCTGAGGCCGAACATATCCTCGTGGGGAAGCAACCTCAATTCTGTCACCATAGACCTCACTGACTGAGAAATTTTTATCCGCGGCGTAAGTTTTGATGATCCTACGGTATTCGGGACCGGTCAGCGCATGGCCGGATTCCACGATCCCGCCCAGTTCTCGAAGCAGCATTCCTGCCCGCGCCACGGCGTCATCCGGACCGGAAAGACGGATAAAATTATCCCTTGCTACCACCTGAACTCCAAGGGACTCGCCCAGAAAGAGAAGGTTTTTTTCTTCCTGGACAAAGAGAGACCGCACCAGCTGAGGGTTTCGAAAATTGAGTGTAGTCTTCACATGGAGGACTCGTTATTTCTGACAAGGTGATTTAGAGGTAACCAGTTATCAGTAATCGGTAATCGGTGATCGGTAAGTGATTGGCCAAGCGTAGCCATGCTGATTACCGATTACTTTCCTTTGGAATGATTACTTCTCTTTTTAACAAAGCCTCAGTCACGGGGGATGATAAAGACCTGACCGGGATAGATCAGATCCGGGTTTTTTATTCTTTCTTTATTGGCTTTATATATCAGCGGCCATTGAAGAGGATTGGCATAAATATCATCATATCCGGATATGAACCAAAGGCATTCTCCTTTAACCACCCGGTGAGTACTCGGCTTCTCGCCGGAAATATCCAGATCTACCTTTTCCAGGGGAGCTTCCGGAACTTCCTGAGTCTCGATAATCGCGGTAATCTCCTCCGAGATACCGGCTTCCATAGCCCCTTCACCGGTCAGACGCGCCATGGGTCCACCGATAATATATCCCTGATTTCCCCAGAGCTCCTTATCCGTCCAATAGCGACGGCTCCAGCCGGGCCAACCGGGAACCACATCGTTAAGAAACGCATCGACATTCCCTCCCTCCCCAACCGCACGGGTTTTTACGATCGGATCAATCGCCGGAGAGGTCAGCTCTCTCGCGTACAGGTCGGGAGAGATGGAATAGAGTAATATCGCGCTTAGAATAGCCACAGACAATAAAGCCTGAAGATATGATTTAATTTTATTAACTTTCATTAAAAATCTCCTCATCAGATATCTAAATTACAAATTCTACGGCTATGATATTGTTCTAAACAATAGTTGTCAAGCTGTAAGTTAGCACTTCGCGCTAACTTATTGAAAGTGCACTAAAATTACGCCGTTGATTGATTTTTTACGGTATCAAACTACAATATTCGTCGTTTATTCCCATTAGCGAAGATTCGCGAGCAGAGCAAAATGACCTGTGGTCATCGCGGAGTGAAATTCGTGGTTTCATCAGTTGCTAAGCTAGACCTTGCCTCCATCGCCTCCCGGAGAAGGTGGCAGGCCGCGTCCAGGGACTGGGGTATAACATCGGTATCTGCTATAACCGGCATGAAGTTAGTATCACCCTGCCAGCGCGGCACAATATGAATATGCAGATGATCTACCACCCCCGCTCCCGCGGATCTTCCCAGGTTAAGCCCGACATTGAACCCCTCCGGCTCCATGGTCTCTTTGAGGGCTTTGATCGAGCGTTGCACCAGCAGCATCAGATCGGAAACTTCCTCTGCCGGCAAATTCTCCAGTTCCGCGGTATGGCGATAGGGAGCCACCATTATATGACCGCTGTTATAGGGAAATATATTCAGAAGCGCAAAACTATGATCGCTCCGAGCAATAACATGATTATTCACATCATCATTACTCTGAATTTTATTGCAGAATAGACACCCGTCTTCCTTCTCATCAAGGATATATCTAATCCGCCACGGCGCCCATAGAATTTTTCTTCGCGATGTTTTTTCTCTTTTAATCACGGGTAAAAGTGCCTAAAACAACTGAAGTTTAAAGTGCCTAAAGTGCGCTAAAGTGCCTAAAGTTGTTCGCTTTCACCTGGTTTTAGACGAAAAGAACCTCTCCAAAGAACTTTCATTTTTCTCTGAAACGCATCTCCTCCAGGTTTGGAACAACTAAATCTGAATCCTCATAATAAAATTTGTGAACCAAAATTAAAACCTCTAAATTTTCCGAAGGAAAATATAGAGCGGGTGAAGGGAATCTCCGTCATCCTGTCGGTCATTTGACCGACAGGTGCCGGATCAGGCACCCCGGTTCACGGGGTGACTGAGAACCCTCGCTGTTTTCAGCATCATAAACTGGAACCAACCCTGCTCCTTGCTTAGAGCGGGTGAAGGGAATCGAACCCTCGTAACCAGCTTGGGAAGCTGGAGCTCTACCATTGAGCAACACCCGCGTATTATTTTTTTTGCGAAAAAATAATATTTTTGAAGATCTTTCAATCACTTTTCTTTATGCCTGTAATATAACCTGATATAACTAAAAATAATAATGCCTCACTTCTTTGATGAAATCTACTGAAAATTAAAAATTAGTAAGTACCTTAAATTCCTGAAAACGGGCTTTTATATCATCTTCCTGTAATATTTTCAAACGTTCCAGGCTAAAATCTTCCACGTTGAATGATGCCATGACACTGCCGTAGATCATGGCTTTTCGCATGACCTCCGGACTGATATCCCCGGCTTTGGCCAGATAACCCATAAATCCTCCAGCGAATGTATCCCCGGCGCCGGTAGGATCAACCACTGTCTCCAGGGGCAGGCCGGGGGCGGAAAATATATAATCCCGGGAAAACAAGAGCGCCCCATGCTCCCCCTTTTTAATAACCACATACTTACACCCGAGTCCCAGAAGCTGGTCGGCGGCCTTCTTCAGGCTGACTTTGGAAGTCAATTGCCTGGCCTCGGCATCATTGATAATCAGGATATCCAGCTTTCTGACAACATCCTCCACCACCTCTTTCTTCAGCTCGATCCAGAGATTCATGGTATCGCCAACCACCAGACGGGGATTATCAATCTGATCCAGTACTTCCAGTTGGAGGGCGGGATCGATATTGGCCAGAAGAACATACTCGCTGGAACGATAGTCAGACGGAAGTTCGGGATGAAAATCCTCAAAGACATTTAAATCAGTAAACTCAGTCTCCGCCTCGTTCATATCATAACGATACGATCCACCCCAGTGAAAAGTTTTTCCTTCCCGCACCTGAAGACCATCCAGATTTATATCTCTCTCATTCAGGAGTTCCCGGTACCCGGCGGGAAAATCCTCTCCCACTACCGCCACCAGATTTACCGGAGAGAAGAAGCTACACGAATAAGAGAAATAAGTGGCAGAGCCGCCCAGTATTTTTTCTTTATGTCCAAATGGAGTCGTAACCGTATCAAATGCTACCGAACCTACTACCAGGACTGACATATTATTCTCCTTATTAATATTATATTAGTCTAATGACCTTAAATTATATCCGTGGGACTAACGGTGAGCAGTAAACGGTAAGCAGTGAGCGGTAAACAGTCGTTGTCAAGGCAACGCTCACCGCTAACTGCTTACTGATTACCGCTCACTACTTACCGATTACTTAACCATCCAAATAATCCTCAAGTATCTTTATAGCGCAGTACTCACTGCACATCGAACAGTAATCTTCCTTACCCTCTAACTCCCCCAGATACGACTTTGCCATCGCGGGGTCAATCGCAGTCTCCACTTGTCCTTTCCAATCTCTGGCCTTGCGGTATCGCGACATCCGGTCATCCCAATCACGGGCACCGGGTAAGCCTCGGGCAACATCGGCGGCATGAGCGGCAATCCTGGTAGCTATCACGCCGGCTTTCACGTCATCCGTCGACGGCAGGCCAAGATGCTCGGACGGAGTGACATAACAGAGGAAATCCGCTCCCAGGTAGGCGGCCAATGTTCCACCAATCGCGCAGGTGATATGATCGTATCCGGGAGCGATATCGGTCACCAGCGGTCCTAGAACATAGAAGGGAGCTCCCTGGCAGAGAGATTTCTCCAGCCGGATATTCTCTGCGATCTGGTCGAGCGGGATATGTCCCGGCCCCTCGATCATCACCTGAACCTCGGCTTCCCGGCAGCGGGCGGCCAACTCTCCCAGGAATATCAATTCCTGAATCTGGGGGCAATCGGTGGCATCGGCCAGACAGCCCGGACGCATTCCGTCACCCAGGCTGAGCGTCACGTCAAAACGGCGGGCGATATCCAACAATTCATCGAAACGCTCGTAGAAAGGGTTCTCCTTCTCATTGGCCAACATCCAGACCAGAAGAAATGAGCCACCCCGGCTGACCACTCCCAGCAACCTTGGAGAATTTTTCAAGGCTTCCATGGTACGGAGAGTAACTCCGGCGTGAATGGTCATGTAATCAACCCCCTGTCGGGCTTGATTCTCTACCGCCGCCAACATATCATCTCCGCTCATCGCAACTATCGTCCCATTATCCTCACCGGATTTAATCGCCGCTTCATAGATTGGAACAGTCCCAACCGGAACGCTGGACACTCTCAAGATTTTTTCACGGAGTAGATTGATATCCCCGCCGGTTGAGAGGTCCATTACGGTATCCGCGCCGGCTTCGATAGCGGTTTCCAGCTTCTTGAGCTCCCCGGCATAATCGATCTCCTGCTGTGAGGTACCGAGATTAGCATTAATCTTGACCCGGAGCCCCTTGCCGATTCCACAAGGGCGATCGATAAGACGCCCGCGGTTAGCCGGAACCACGATCGTTCCTTCCACCAAACCTTTAAGAATATCTTCCGGAGGAATACCCTCCTCACGGGCTACTATTGCTACCGGTTCCGGTATATTTCCTTTCTTTGCTTCAGATATTATCGACATTACATTTAACCTTTTGAATCGTTCCAGCCATGGAACCATTTCAGCCGTTTCAGCCATTCCAACCGCATAATTTGGGATATTATCAATCGGAATAGAAAAAATTGTCCCCGGCCAGACGCTCGGTTATTGTTAGGATTTCACTGTCTTTATCGTTTAGCGTCCCGCGTTTTTTCAGAGATTCAATCACTTTGTGGAGCAATATCACCTTATCATGTACCGGGATCAGGCCCGGGTAATACTCGTTCTTAAAAAAGAGCAGGAACCGTCTTCTCAGATCGGAATCGTCCAGCATCTCACCGATCCTCTTCTCAAGCCGCTTTCCGCTCAGTAACATTAATTGTTCCTTGGGAGATTGCAATAACCGAGAAGAATACTCTAAACTGTGATTACATTTAAATCCCATCCGCCAGCATTTAACGATCCCCAGAGAATTAACCGTCAATACATTTACGCAAAAACGGGCTTGTTCCGGATCAATCACCACTCCTTTCAGTAACGGCAAGTAATAGTTGTCGGTAATAGCGCCAAACGCGCTGATCCCCCCGGCGAACGGATCAGTGATAATATCTTCAATCGTGAAATACGGCTTGCGCTCGAAACGGGCGTCCTGGATCAGCATGAACTCCTCTTCGGTAAAATGGAATCGTTCATTCCATTGGTAAGTCGGGTCCATATCTTGTCGGCTCAGCGCCGAATGACTTGTCAGCATACCAATGGCTTGCCCACCCCGCCAAACCAGTGGTAATACCCCTACCGCCCATTCCGCCGAACCGCCAATCTCTCCTATCATGGAAGAAAGCCCTCGTCCGTCGGGGAATCTGAGTCCCTCCATCCCCATGACAACGGCTGGAAATAAATCTCCATCCGCGTCATAAGGTGTGGAAATGCCCATCTGATTTAACTGGTCCATTGCCATGTAATGTCGTGGTCGGTCCAGGAAGAAGGCGCTGCACTCTTTCACGCTGGAATGGCCACTGGCCCGGGAAATAATCCGGGCGCCTTCGATCAGGCTTACTTCACGCGGATTGAATTTAGGGAAATACCCTCTCCCCATCCAGCGTTGCACATAAATATCGGGGAGATGTCTCTTTACTTGAGACTGGGTAACAAAGAGCGTAGTAAGGCTTGAATGAAGTCCTTTGACTGATTTGGTGGTGCCTTCAACCACATCGGAGCCCATGGCAAGCCTAGTTACGCTGGGGGGAATATCTATCCCATACCGAGCCTGGTGTTGTTTTTTGCCAAAGATCGCGCCGATGGCTATGGTCGGGTTGCCGCCAACCTCCTTGCCCGGTTTGATTCGAGCGCCTTCGGTGATGGTAGATTCAATTATTACCTCATCTCCTTCAAGTAAGGAGTCCGTGGTTGTCTGGAGAACCTCGGCCATTACCTGGGCGGCAGTACGGTCGTTGACTCGCTTCAATTCGTTAATTTTTTTCGCTTTGACCTGATCCCCGGCAACTTTATTGAGACTTCCCCGCCCATGAAGACTTACCGCGACCGCCGAAAGCGCAGCCGAAAGGATAACCGACTGGCGGAGCTGGCGATTCCGAAATGCTCCCAGATTGGAGCGTTTATTAATACGATCCTCCAGCATGAGAATATCGCAGTCTTCCAGGGTGATATCGTAGAGGTCCAGGACATTCCGGTGACGATGGTTGAATTCCATTATAAGATTCCGGTCGAATCGAAATTTCTCTTCCTCCCCGAAATATAAAAGGGACTGGTCGGCGATATCAAATCTTAGCGATGATTTCTCCATGATAATTTCCTTGTTTTCCCGCCTGGGTATCTCCCTGGCAGATGCTTTCAGGACTAAGCAATACTCGCCTAATGATAATCAAAACTTCTTTTTAGAGGCATTACCATTTATTTATAGCAATAGAAACATTTTTTCCTGAAGCTGGTTCCCTCCGGAATAAAGCGATCAACCGACTAAAGATATAAGGGCTAATAACAGCAGCTTGATAGTTAAATATCCAAATAGGATTGGTGCTTCTGTATAATCTGAGCTACCAGGTTGCTGGTTGACTTCCCGGGAATCTGGGGGACCACCACCACCTCCCCCCCAGCGGCTTTAACCTCCCTCACCCCCACAATGTCTTTGACTTTCCAGTCCCCGCCTTTAGCCAGCACATCCGGGCGGATTTCTTTAATCAGATCCAGCGGCGTTCTCTCATCAAAGATCACAACATAATCAACCATCGAGAGAGCAGCCAGCAGCTCAGCTCGTTCATCCTGGGGGAAAAGCGGGCGAGCCTCCCCCTTAAGCTCCCGGACGGAACGGTCGCTATTCAATCCCAAAATCAGAATGTCTCCTTCCTCCCGGGCCTGCTTAAGATAACGAAGATGACCAACATGAAGCAAATCAAAACATCCATTGGTGAAGACAATCCTCTTTCCTTCCCGCCTCAAACCGTCAATAATCTGAGACACCCGGTCGCGATTAATTATTTTATTGGCCATCATTCCTATTAATTTAATGCTCCGCTCCGTTGGTGAAGCGAATCTTTTAACTTTAGGCACTTATTCATCCGCCATAGTGCTTGCATCCCGAACTTGATTCGGGGCTTTAGCGACGGAGGAAGGGCACTTTAGGCACTTAAGGCACTTTAGAACGTTGCGCCAAAGGCGCTAAGTTCTAATTTATCCTGCCATCTCTTCCTCCACCAGGTCGCAGATAATATGATAAATAAGCATATGTCCTTCCTGAATACGGGCGGTATCGGATGAGGGAACAATGATGGAGAAATCCACCTCTCCTACAACTTTGCCTCCATCTCTTCCCAGGAGAGCCATTGTCCCAATCTCCCCAACTTTAGCCGCCCGGGCAGCCTCAATTAAATTCGCCGAGTTCCCGCTGGTGGAGATCAGGATCAGCAGGTCTCCAGCAGATCCCAGCGCTTCCACCTGACGACTGAATACCCGGTCAAAGGAATAATCATTAGCCAGTGAGGTCAATATAGAACTATCCGTACTGAGCGCTATCGCTGCCAGGGCTCTTCTCTCTCTCTTGAAACGCCCCACCAATTCGGCTGCGATATGCTGTGAATCGGCAGCCGAACCACCGTTGCCGCAGATCATTACCTTCCCACCGGAATTAAGACAGTCGATAATAATCCGGGATGCTTGAGCAATCTGCGGGACTAATCCTATCAGCTTTTCTCCGATCCTAACTCCTTCTTCCAGAGCTAAAATAATTTGTCTCTCCATATTCAATCCCTCATATAATTCTCCCGATAAGGAGGAGTGGTTCATTATCTAATAATATCATTTTTTAACGGCCACTTATATTCGTCGCTCCCTTTTATGTAGGGATCTTTTTTGATCTCATCCGGGATAGGCACACTTACGAACTTCCGGTAGGAATAATGCGGGATGGCTCCCGCCCCTCCGATTAGATATATAAACTCATCGATAAATTCTTGGGTCGGGCCATTCAATCCGTTTATGTACTTAAGCGGTACCACCTTCTCCCGGGCCGCGATATTAGAGAGATCGGTCAGTCCGGTGGAAACCTTGGTTTTTTTCTTCTCCAGAATAACCGATTTCCGGTTTTCGCCATCCAGTATCGCCCGCACACTGGAGGAACCAACCAGGTAAGCTTCGCTGGCGTCCTGTCGGGACACCATATTGCTCCTCTGAATATGCTGAGGCGTAATAACGGCTTCCTTGATCTGACCCAAAATGCTTTTGATCTTCAGCTCCGACTTAATTATCTGTGCCAGAAAGAGGGAGGGAGAAAACGAGCCAGCCCGGCCATGCTGGATATTTCCGTGCGCGTCGGTTACGATCTCTTCGGAGTAAATCTCGGCGATGGCCTTTCCCGTCTTTTTATCGGTCAGATCTTCCTGGACTACAATTACCGCTTCTCCCTGACTGATTATGACCTCTTCGAGTTCGGTTAGGAACTCATCTTTGTCGAAGGGAATCTCCTTACTGAGTATGATATGGGGCGGGTAATCCACGCGGATGTCACCTTTTGGATCTACCTTGGCAAAAGCGGTTCCCTGAGCCAGCCAACCGGCTTTTCTCCCCATCACCTGATAGATAATGACCGGGACGATGCTCAGCGCCTGAATTATCTTGCCGTTCGTCTTATAGTTGCCCCAGACTCGATAGGAGGAAAAATCACTATGGACGTTCTTGAGAGCTATGGCATTGTAGAGGGCGGCGGAACCATAACCGGGACAATGGTGGGTAACCGGAAGATCATTATCAACCGTCTTAATCGCATGGATCACCTTAACATCACACTCGGAGGTTAAGCCCAGAAGCTGGTCGGCACTGTCATTGCCGCCAATATAAACTACTCCATCAATACCCAGAATATCCAGATTTCTGGCAATCTTTTGATACTGATCTCCGGTCGGTTTCATCCTGGTTGTTCTCAGACCCGCGCCGGGACCGGTGAAAGTAAAGGACATGGCGTTGATTTTAGAAAGATCCACGATATTCCCCTCAATGTTGGCATTGAGCATACCCTCCAGGCCGTTGAACATTCCGTAAACCTCAATCCCGGCTTTTTGAGCGGCATCAACCACACCGGCAACTTCCCAATCGATGACCGGGGTCGGACCACCGGATTCCCCAACTATTATTCTTTTAACCATGGTTTAATCTCCTTGTTAGTTAGTACATAAAGTTTAAAGTGCCTAAAGTGCGCTTAAGTGCCTAAAGTTATTCGCTTTTACCCAGCTTTTCAGGCCTTAGAATACCACTAAAGCCGGATGCTGTTTGAAAGTTGAACGTTGGACGTTGAAAGTTGAGCACCCTGACCGCCGACCTGTCCGACGTAGCCTTGGCGAAGTCGGAAGCCTTGGCGAAGGTTGGTTGAACAGCCTGCCCGCCATAGCTTTAGCGACGGCTGGTTCAGTTTTTATCTCTGTCAATCTGTCTTTTCTGTCAATGTTCATCTTTTCAGGTTTCGCTTTATCACCATTGACTCCAGATCCTTCGGATATTCGGTCAGGATCTCATATCCATTCTCGGTTACCAGAACCGTATCCTCAATCCTGATTCCTCCCCAACCCGGAATATACACCCCGGGTTCTACAGTAAAGACCATCCCCTTCTTTATAATATCCCGGGAACGGGAACTTATAACCGGTCTTTCATGAACCTCGAGTCCCACTCCATGTCCCAGACTATGCCCGAAATAGGAACCATAACCTCTCTCCTCCAGATATCCCCTCGCTGCTCCATCGATCAAGGACGCCGGAACTCCAAGTCGAATGGATCGAATCGCTTTTTTCTGGGCGCCCAGAACCGCCCGGTAGATCGTCTTGAATTTCCGGGGAAAGTTTCCCAAAACAAATGTCCTGGTCATATCGGAGTTATAAGCCTCCGATTCCGCTCCCAGATCAATCAAAAGTATATTCTCCTCCTCAAGATGATGACATGAAGCAATGGCATGCGGTTGTGAACTACGGGCACCCACAGCTACAATCGGGGGGAACGCCGATCTGCCTCCGTCTCTCAATAAACCAATATTTACCCTCCCGGCCAGATCGGACTCGGTCATAGCCGAAGTTAATCCTTTCATAGCCATAGACAATACCCGGGTGGTCATGCGGGCGGAACGGCGCAGGAGATCGATCTCCTCCGGATCTTTAATCATCCGAAGTACTTCGACTAAATCTCCGGCCGGCCTTAATTCTCTGGACTTGAGAGCTTTTTTTAAAAGATGAAACTTATGATAACTCAGATAGCGCTCTTCAAATCCGATCTTCTTTAAAGAAAGTTTCCGGCAGAGTTCCGCCGTCTTCGCGCTTAAAGATTTCCGGGATCGCAAAGATACTTCACATTCCGGCGGCAGATTCGCATCCGCCTGTTCCTGAAAACGGAAATCAGTAATTAAAATTTCCCGTTCCGCGGTGATCAGAAGCCAACTATCGTCACCGGAGAAACCGTTTAAATAAAAAATATTCTCCCTGGCTACAACCAGAAAACCATCGAGCCGGTGACAAGCCAAGCTCCTCCTGAGTTTCTTCAATCGAGACTGATAATTAATCTTGATCTTCTCCGCTATCTTCGTGTACTTCGTGGTTAAAAAGGCTTTTCGAACAAGGTCAGGCTAACCCTACAGCAGCCCGGAGACCGAGAAGATAGCTCTCCACCCCGAAACCTGAGACCTGTCCCGTAACAACCGGAGCAATCAGGGAATGCTGGCGAAACTCCTCCCGACAATAAATATTAGAGAGATGGACTTCTACTGATGGGATAGCTACCGCGGAGAGCGCGTCACGGATGGCGACACTGGTATGAGTGTACGCGGCCGGATTAATCAGGATAGCATCGACAGATGATCCGGTATCACCGATCATGTCAACGATCTCGCCTTCATGATTTGACTGGACAATCCTGACTTCAACTCCAAGGTGCTCGGCTTCTTTTCTCAGCCTCAGGTTGATCTCTTCCAGTGTAACCGCGCCGTAGATATCCGGCTCCCTCTCCCCCAGTAACTGCAGGTTTGGGCCATGGATGACGAGGATATGTTTAATTTCTTGATTCATAGGACGTAGCCCTCACTCCGTTCGGGCAACTCAAGTGCCTTAAGTGCCTAAAGTGCGCTTAAGTGCCTAAAGTTAAAAGATTCGCCTCACTAGCAGAGCGGGGCATCAAATTGTATAATTTTTAAATAGTTATTGTCCCGGTAATATTAATTAAACAAACCGGGATCCCGAAGTATTTCGGTCCCGATAATATCAATTAAACAAACCGGGATCCCGAAGTATTTCGGTCCCGATAATATCAATTAAACAAACCGGGATCCCGAAGTATTTCGGTCCCGATAATATCAATTAAACAAACCGGGATCCCGAAGTATTTCGGGAGAAAATTCCGAAGCAGCCCCGATAGTCATCGCGATACAAGTAGAACTTACTCCGAAGCTGACGGCACTTCGGCTTCTTCGATCAGCATTATCGGGATATCGTCCTTGATGGAATAAATAAGTCCGCAGGACTCTCCCTTCTTAAATTCACGAGTATCCCGATTCTCATCGAGACAGATCAGTTTCTGATTCTCTTCATCATATCTCAGACCCGACTTACACGCCGGACAGGCCAGTATCTCCAGCAGTTCCTTATCAATCATTGTATCCCTCCTATTACGCAGCACCGGTGTTGGCGGGCAACTTGTTGACCACGAAGAGCACGAAGTTCACGAAGATATTATAATAAACCAGATATATTTATTAATATCTTTTGTATTTATCTTCGTGTCCTTCGTGTTCTTCGTGGTGATAATATATTTATTTTCGCTCTCCAAGATAAGATTTGACCGCTTCCTGCCAGGGACGTATCTTTTTGCCGGTTATTTTTTCGTACTTCTTTAGAGAAAGAACCGAGAATCCCGGCCGGACAGCGGGGCGTTTCATCTCATCCGAAGAGACCGGAATAATCTTCGTATCCAACCCGGACAGTTTTATAACAAAAGCCGCGTATTCCGCCCAGGAGCAGCTTCCCCGGTTTGTTACATGAACAATTCCCCGGGCATCTTTTCTAATTAACTCTCCGATCGCGGACGCCAGGTCAACCGCATAAGTAGGAGACCCGGTCTGATCCGATACCACCCGCAATGAATCGGTCGATTGCGCGGCTTTGAGAATAGTATCCGGAAAATTTTTTCCTCCCTTTCCGAAAAGCCAGGATGTCCGAACAATAATATATCTCCCCTCCGCCTCTATTACCTCGCGCTCGCCTTCTAACTTAGTCTCGCCGTAAACACTGAGCGGAGCGGATTGGTCATCCTCATTATATTCCTCCCCCTTATTACCATCAAAGATAAAGTCCGTGCTGATCTGGACAAGTCCAATATCTCGATCCCGGCAGGCCCGGGCCAGATTCCCTGCTCCAGCACCATTTATCTCCCTAGCCATTTCCGGATTGGACTCGTTGCCATCTACATCGGTATAGGCCGCGGAATTAATCACCCAATCCGGGCTGGTAGAGTTAAGCACAGCCTCAATCTGCTCCGGTCTGGTAATATCACAGGTCTCAACATCCACCCCGCGGACTATCCCCAGAGGACGCAATTGAACCATCAACTCCTGTCCAAGTAAGCCGTTGTATCCCACAACCAGAATATTCATTTCTTTCTTCAAGATGATTTAGAAACTCCTATAAATGGCAGTAAGCGGTAAACGGTAAGCAGTTAGCGGTAAAACAACGCCAGAGTGCCTAGACAACCGATCACCGCTCACTGTTTACTGCTTACCTTTTTTTCAAATCGTCCTGTCCCAAAATCGTCCTGCCTGAAATAGTTCTGCCCCAAATCGTTCTGTCTGAAAATAGTCCTGCCTTTACCGGTTCTCGTACTGCTCCCGGTAGTATTTTTTAAAATCTCCGCTCTTGATCTTCTCCCACCACCACCGATTATTACGATACCAATCTATCGTGGCCTTCATCTCACTTTCGAAGGCCGCCGCCGGAGTCCAGCCTAACGCTTTCAGCTTAGAGGAATCAAGCGCGTAGCGTCGGTCGTGTCCTTCCCGGTCCTTAACCCGACGGATCAAGGTTTTCGGAAGATCGAGATAATCAAGGATCCGGCCGGTTAATTCCCGGTTATTGAGCAGATTGCCGCCGCCAACATTATAGACTTCTCCCTTATCTCCCCGATGGATCAGAAGATCGATCGCGCTGCAATGATCATCCACGAAAAGCCAATCCCTGATATTAAGTCCATCACCATAGAGAGGAAGAGGAATATCATCAAGGGCGTTGGTCACGAATAGCGGGATAACTTTCTCCGGATATTGATATGGACCGAAGTTATTTGAAGCACGCGTAATGATGACCGGAAGACCATAGGTGGCAAAATAGGAGTATGCCAGCCTCTCGGCTCCGGTCTTACTGGCGGCATACGGGTTGCGGGGCAGGAGTGTATCGGTCTCCCGGCTGAACCCTTCTTCCACCGAACCGTAAACCTCATCGGTTGAGATCTGGATAAAACAACCCACTTCACTATTTCGGGCTGCCTCCAGCAATATATAAGTCCCGTAAATATCGGTCCGGATAAAATCATCCGGATTTCCTATAGACCTATCTACATGGGTCTCCGCGGCAAAATGCACCACCACATCCGGTCTCTCCCGGAAGAGATTCCCCACCACTTCCGGATCGGAGATATCACCTTTAACAAACTCATACCGGGGACTATCCGCGATATCTTTCAGGTTATCAAGGTTGCCGGCATAGGTCAATTTATCCAGGTTAACAACGATGTCTTCCGGATACTTTTTCAACCAGTAATGAATAAAGTTGGACCCGATAAACCCGGCCCCACCGGTAACTAATACTTTTTTGCTCATGTATGTCCTCTTCTTTTATTATTTGTTAAACAGATATACTACACCTAATAATATAAAAATTTCAAATTCCAAATAACAAATAAATTCCAAACTACAATCCAGCCGTCGCAGCTATGCTGCTATGGCGGAGAGGCTGACCAAAATTCCAAACAAATGACCATAACGGAAGAATATTAGTTACTCTTCTCTCATTCGAACAACTCAGTATTAAAAATCCACCTTATTCGCTCCTCCCTCCGCTACCATTTTATTGACCCGAAACCAGCCATCAATCGATGATCCGGAGTCGGCCCACCAACCGTCAAGAACATCATAAGCCATATCTCCGGCTTCGATATACATGTTGTTAACATCGGTAATCTCCAGCTCACCCCGAGCACTGGGTGAAATATTGCCGATCATGTCAAAGACCCGTTCATCATACATATAAATACCTATCACCGCTAAGTTGGTCGGAGGATTCTTCGGCTTCTCAATAATATTTACCACCCGATCCCCCTCCAGCACGGCTACACCATAATCCTGGGGATTATCCACTTCTTTCAAAAGTATCCGCGCGCCGCGCTCCTGATCTTTAAATCTTCTTACCGATTCAATGATATTCTTCTCGATTACGTTGTCCCCGAGCATAACCAGAATCTTATCCCCCTCGGCAAAATGTTCAGCCAGTCCGAGAGCATCGGCTATCCCACCCTCTCCATCCTGATAAGCGTACCGGAGCCATTTAAGTCCAAACTCATTGCCATTACCGAGGAGACGGAGAAAGTCACCGGCATTATTTCCTCCGGTTACTACCATAATATCCTCAATCCCGGCGTTGACCAGGGTCTCCATGGGATAGTAGATCATAGGTTTGTTATAGATCGGCAAGAGATGCTTATTAGTAATATTGGTAAGGGGAGCCAACCTGGTCCCCAAGCCACCCGCTAAAATAACTCCTTTCATAATTAATTCTCCCTTTCATAAACAGATGATTAACAAAAATATTTATACCCCCCAACCTCGCCCCCTTTAATTCAACAAACGATTGTCGTTGACCCGGCATTATTGACGGGAATATGATTGAATAGGATTTGTGGCCCCCTGAAGGCACCTAAGGCACTTTTCAGGGACACGAATTTGTTTTAAAACAAGACTATGATATTGTTCCCATGCTTGCACAATATTATTTTTCCGCAGGAAAAATAATATCCCGGTGCACGCGTAGTTTATCTTTGAAAATATATATTACTCCCCCAATCAGTGAGACGAACAAAAATACAAAGTAGAATGTCAGGGATATAATCAAGGCGTCGACATCACTTATTCCGGGGAGAGTATCAAACAACTCAATAAAAACCCCTTCCCGAATTCCAAGACCGGCAAATGAGATGGGAAGCGACATAATAACCGATATTACCGGCAGGAAAATATAGAAGTATCGGATCGGTATAGCAGCTATATGTCCAGGCATACCTGGTTCCCCCCCGGTATGAAACGCCATATAGACCATCCAGGAAACCAGTACGATCACTACCCAGATCAAGGTTGAGATCAATAACGTCAGGAGGAGAACTTTTCCGTGCCCTTTATATATATACATCGACTGATGAAACTCTTTTATCTTCTCTCCGACCTTCCCCCGGCGGGCCAGCTTCAGGAATAAATTCATGACCCAGTCATTGAATACCACCAGGAAAAATAGACCAAGACCACAGGTAATTCCTCCCACAATCAGAAAGATGGGGAGAGCGTAGGAATGAGTATCAGGATTTTGCCAAAGATTTACTCCCCCCAGAAGACAGGCAGCCACCGCCACCACACAAAGTCCCCCCATCCCCATCAATCGATCCACCAGGACGGAAATAAAAGATCCCGCGGTCTTTCCGGTAGCCTTGGATAGATAGTACGCCTTGACGAAATCCCCTCCCACAGTACTGGGGAGAAAATTATTCAAGAACATCCCGATCATGTAATACATAAAGACACTGACCCGGCTCAGATGAATTCCCTGGGTCGCAAGGATCAAGCCCCATCGCAAAGAACCTGCCGCCAGAAGCCCGAGCAAAAGTAATGACGCCGCCAGCAACCACCAGTAATTAGCCGAGGCAAAATAATCCGGCAGCTCGCGCAATTTTCCGGCGGCATAAAGGGAATAAAATATATATCCGATTAACCCGAAGCTGACCACCAGCCGGAGAAACAAAAATAACTTCTTTTTTATTGATTCCTTCATAATTTTTACTTCGTAAAAATTATTATACTTACTGCCCTATATTATTAGGTAATCCAGTTGGTATATTTTGAATTTACCAGGGTAGATTACGTGAGCTTATTTAAATAGTAAAGATAAAGATTATTTCCAAACAGGCTGTTTCTTAAGGAATATCTCTTAGACTCCTAAAGCCTATCCAGCCCTGGCCAAAGTCATGACATCAACCATTGACGCCCCGGCTTTGATAAGCATTCCTGCGCACTCATTGACTGTGGCGCCGGTGGTAAATACATCATCAACCAGGAGTATGGATTTCCCGCTCAAGTCGGCTCGGTCAGATGTCCGGAAGGCACCTTTGACATTCTTCTGCCGTTCCTGCCGGCCCAGACGGGTCTGGGTCTTTGTATAGCGCGTACGGACCAGGGCCTTTCTTGAGAGTTTAATCCCGGTCCGCCGATTCAAGCCGCCAGAGAGTACCCCGGACTGATTAAATCCCCGCTCCCGGGCCTTCCGTGGATGAAGAGGAACTGGTATAATAAGATCATAGTCGGACCAGCGATACTCATCTCCCCCCGTCTTGAGAATCCAGTTTATTGCCGGGGATGAGAGATAGGGATTACTGCTATATTTATATTTCAGAACCAGACTCTTCCCGGCTCCGGTCAGGAGAAACGCCGACCGGGCCCGGCGAAATCGGGGCGGATTTTCCCGGCAGGTGGAGCAATTAAACTGGTATTCTATCTCCCCGGGCAACGGGCGACCGCATCGATCGCAGAGTGGTTGGCGGACCGGGGTGATTAACTTCCGGCAGTCCGGACAGAGAAACTCCCGGTTCCGGTAGTCGAGAAGCCGGCCGCAATGAACGCACTCCTTCGGGAAGAAGAGATGAAGAAATAAGAGGAGACTGTTCTGTGATACCCGTCGGATGTTCATTTCTACATCTAATCGGTTATCTGGAAATGTTAATGCCTAAACCCGAATGACGAATGACGAAAGAATGACGAAACCAGAATGTCGAAGTACATGCGCAAAGCAGCCTTTTCTTTGAATGTTGAAAGTTGAGCAGCTTGCCCGCCATAGCTTTAGCGACGGCTGGTTGAATGTTCGGTTTTTTGTTCATGGACATTGGGATTTAGACATTCATTCGTCATTCCTCATTCGGATTTCATCATTATAAATAATATGATTATCAACCCGTGTCTACTCACACGAAACGATAGAGAAACAACTTATTAATTAAATGGTACACCCTATCATCTTATTCCCAAACAAAAAAAGGCGGTCCCGCCATACGGCGGGACCGCCTTTTTTCGGAATTTTGAATTTCCCTAAAGGGAATTCAAATTACATCATTCCGCCCATACCTCCCATGCCGCCGCCCGGAGGCATCATCGGCATTTTTTCTTCTTCCGGAGTGTCCGTTATAACACACTCGGTGGTAACCATCAGACTGGCGATACTGGCTGCGTTCTGCAGCGCGGTCCGGCTGACCTTGGTCGGGTCAAGGACACCATCGGCATACATGGAACCGTACTTTCCGGTACTCACGTTATAGCCGTAGTCCCCTTTTCCCTTCAGGATCTCCTGGACCACAATCGCGCCTTCCAGACCGGCGTT
>Ga0208771_1000258_pt1 | contig 33306 bp, 30 predicted proteins | sample AntAceMetag02UKX_FD_184775 | JGI IMG/M metagenome (GOLD analysis project Ga0208771, IMG submission 184775) | Saline lake microbial communities from Ace Lake, Antarctica - Antarctic Ace Lake Metagenome 02UKX (SPAdes) (version 2) | ecosystem: Environmental > Aquatic > Non-marine Saline and... | reverse complement strand
AAAGAGCGCCCAGCCAGTCCACCGTATCCCCGGAGCGTATATAGGCGCCCCTGCCGAACGATTCCAGCCAGCCGCTGTTCTTATATTTCACCAGCAGATCGCGGCCGAAACCGGATGCATTCAGGTAGGAAGTAACGCCGGGAGTGCCGGGCGTCCACTGGGTTATCAGGCGGTTTATTTTTGTCTTATTTTCAGTACTCATAGTCGTCAAAAAACCATATTTTTAAACCGTTGTCAAGACAAAGTTTAATTATATTGAGTTTTGTTGACTTCAGGTCGTCAATTAGGAATATTAATAAACCTGTTCGGATAGCCACGCGAATGCTGCAATCCGCAGGCGCCTATCCAGGTCTTTTGCAGAATGGGTCTCCGTATTAATCCATAGAATGGTGTGATCTTGATTTATAAATACTTAATATTTAAGGTGTGACACTTCTTTCTTTGCCAAAAAGCTCGCCGATAGCCTTTTGCGTCAACCAAACCGTTTCATCTTTAAGAAAGACTTCAACATTCACCTTTCCATCATTTCCGGTGTAGAGAAGGAAGTTTGACTGTTTATCTGGAAGATTTTTTTCATTGTATCTTCCTTGTTGGTGTGTCGCCACTTCTAAAGAATAGCAGATTACATTCAGGGAAACATCCCTTTTCCCTTCAATTTGAACTACCGAGAAATCCTCGGCAGTAGGTGCAAAAATTGCACATACTGAATCGTCCTGCAACTCATTCTCTAAAAAAATGTAAGGATTTGTTTGTATATATTCCATGTCCCGGCCCTGGGTGAGCAAATTATTAATTTCGCAAAAATTGGCATTATTAATAATTTGGGCAACTCTACCCTGGCTTATCCCCATCACCTCCGCGATCTGCTCCTGGGCCCAGCCAAGGCGGTTTAATCGGATGATTCGGAGATATTGACTTCCATCGGCCCTCCAGGGAATATCCTCAATACTTATCGATCGAGTTCTATTGGCCCCTCTTTTTTCTTGCAGCTCTTTTACTTACGATGCTGGGATTCGTAAAATTGTGCTGCCGGCGTGAAGGAGCAATCGCCTGTGTAAAAAATAGTCGCTGTTACTATTTTCCCCCGAAACTGCAAGGGGATGAGCAGGAAAATAATTCACAAAGTATGTCCGATCATTATCAGTCTCAAAACGAGGATCGGGAGAGCCGTTGGCCTTCATGGCACGCAATATCTTAGGTATTCCTGTCCCGCGCCCTTCGGTATGGTAGTGCGGCGTAGTTTTATAGCCTAATTCCAAAATTTCTTTCTGCATGCTGTCCAGTTGCTCAGCCGGGATACCGGCAGGCGGCAACTCCGGACGACCGTTGTCATCGGCAATGCCAAGGAAGATATAACCGCCGCCAAGATTGTGAAAGTCATTGGCAAAAGCGCAAAGGGTGTGCAAAACGGCCTCAGGATTCCAGCCGCGTTTAAACTCAAGCCGCTCCCACTCCACAGGGAGGCCCTGCAGCACTTTATGGATATTGACAGGCAGACTCATATTTTACTGTTCCTTAATCATATAGCCGCTGTTCCTTCGATTCCAGAACGGGCTTAATTACTGCGAGGAGTCAAAAAAGGGCGCTGTTGTCCCTCTTTTCCCCCCTGAATAGGGAAAGCATACAGGAAATTAAATCAAAAGGGCAATTCCCAGACCCCCCACCCCATTGAAGATGTCTGAATCTATATCTGGCGAATCCATGACCCCTTGATGCATTTCCACTTTTGTGAACGGTGTGTCCAATTTGTTCTCGCCCCATTGACGGGCGGTTTGTTTGGCGAATTTTTCATCATCCGTCTCGACCATCAAATATCCCACTGGTTCATCTGATTCCGAGACAAATTTCAAAGATATTACTTTCAATTCCACTTTACATCTCCTTCTGATTTTGTTCCCGAACGTCGCTCTTCAGCGGGCGCGGCTTTTTGCGATCCGCTGCAAGAGCATGGTTATACAAACGCTAATTCCGCTATTCTTTACCTACCACAACATAGGGACGAATCTTTTCGAGTCTTTTTGAACCAATTCCCTTCACTTTGAGCAAATCATCTACAGTTTTATAGGGGCGCCCAGCTATAATGCTTTCAGCAAGAACGGGGCCGACTCCTTTGATAAACATAAGTTTTTCTTTGCTGGCAGTGTTTAGGTCAAGTAAGCCATCTGAAAATCTATCTTTTTGTACCTGACTCTGTATGTCTTTTAATTCCTGGTCCTCACTTCGTTGTTTTGCGCGAAATTCTGCAATTCGTTCCGGATTACTTTCCGACCAAATGCCGATACGTTTCAACATGGCCGAAGTCTCTATGTCGCGAAGTCTTTCAAACATTTCGTCGCGTGGGATGCCATTGGGCGTTTTTCTGCCAAAACCGTAAGCACGAGCAAGGCCGTTTTTAACAAGCAGGCTCGCCAAGTCATCTCCGTCAGCTGTAACGATGAACCCATATACACGGCCCTTAGCTGACCTTCCCAGGGCGCTTGCAAAGGCTGTATGGACAGTAAAAGGTTTGGCAAGGATACGTTCAACAAAAATTTTTGCTTCATTTCCAAAATGAATGGCACGTGCAGCGGAGGATAATCCAAAATATCGTGTTTGTTCCCGGACCCGCCGTGCATCACTCTTAGAGCTGGTAGAAGTTTCAGGACAGTCAACAAAATAAAGTCTTACATGGAAAGATTTTCCATCAGCTTCCGCAAAGAAGCTATCGCCATCATTTGCTGGATTATTCACCAATCTTGCATTGGAGAACACCTGCAAATCAGCAGCATATGATGAAAGAATACCTCCAAATATCAGCGTTGCTGTCAGGAAGAGAACTCCGGTCAGCAATTTTTTACTCAATCTATTCATAATAACCCCATATTGATTGTTTGCATAACGTTAAGCTCACAGGATTTTTAGGAGCACAGCGATGAAAAATTCCTTGTGTAGCAACTTGTTATAAATCATTTACCTTTTTTGTTTCTTGGAGGTTGCTTATTTTTTATAGCTCGCGCTTCTGCCTTTTCAGCATCTGAGATACTAGGTTTTTGCTGAATTTTTACTTTTACTCCGCCCCGAATAGGATCTGGACCGCCGGGTAAATGTTCTTTAAGTCTATCTTCGACACGTCCACGTTTCGCTACACCCACATACAGAGGATCACCTTTTTTGTCTTGAATTTCGTAAACAACAGGTTTATCTTTTGCCAATCCCTCTATTCCTTCTTTATTAAAACCACCACTTTTTTTACCAGCCATAATATTCTCCTTTTGATTTATAACGGCCTGGGTAACAGGCCAGCTTTGTAGCAAAGCGGAAAAGCTGGTACTTGTTGACCCAGAGATTATGAAATTTTTAAGCATTTTATTATTTCTCTTGAAAATGCCTCCACATATGAAAGCGTGTCAAGTGCATATTTATCAAATACCACATTACCAAACGACGGTTTTAATATTTCATCAAGATTTAGATTTCCGTTTTCTTCGCTTAAGACAAATACAAACATTATTTTTGAAAAACCTTCTGGATGAATTAATAAGTCACGATTATTGACAGCATCATCAATCCAAAGTTCTTTATGCTTAACTATCAAATCATGCATGAATTTAGCTTTGTCTTTATTATTTTTTGTCGCGTTATTTTCAAGTATTTTTAGAAGTCGTCCACCTATAATATTACCTTCCTTATGAAAACCGTGAATTTTAGCTGATACGAGCCCTTCTGTACCAATAAGCTGGACTACCACGTCAAGGAATGTCTTGACTGATGAGAGGAAAGAATGGATTGAAAGATGAAGTTGAGGGACATCAACAAAATAATTGCATTTAGTAAGTTCCCATTTAGCTTTTTCCCATTGAGTTCTTAAATTATTTAAACTGGATGAGCATAGAACGTTAGCATTTTCAAAAATATTATTTATTATTTTAGATGTATATAAAAGCAAACCATAGTTAATGGCACATAGGTCAATAATTTGCTTACTCTTACCATCCCAATCATTAGGATTAAAAACAGAGAAAGCAGGAACGCTGCTCTTGTGCAATAAAATTATGGGGGTTTTATTCTCGATTTCACTCATTTCATTTTTCATAACGACCGCACTGAGGCGCGGCCTTTAGGACATCGCCTCCAGTGCTTTGTTGATTTTTTTACTCTATTGTCGTATTGGTGATTGTATACCAATAACCATAACGCCATCCAACTCCTCCAGGTCCACCCTTGTGACCTTTAGCGAGCTCACGCTTCTCCCAATCTCTGGCTGCTTGCTCAGTGGAAAAGGGTCCTGTTACAGTCCAGTCCGATGGGTTGCCATGTTGCTGCTTTCTATTTTCCAGATCATCGGTTAATCCAACGTAATATGCCATGATAACTCCTTTCTTCCATTTTCACTCTACTGGGTTTCAACTTACTGAAAATACTTTTAGCGAACGAAAAAATAACCCGCGCCGACCACCAAGCAATAGGAAAACCACCGACCGTGCATGGCGTCGGGTTGATTGACAAGTTAGAGATCCCTCTCGTTAAAGTGAATTCCTCGGAAAGCCATAGTTTCCATGAGGCTCTCCTCATCACCGAATAGAGACAAAGCGTTAATGTTATATGTGTCAAGTATTTTTAGAACCTTCATCCTCTCAGATTGTGGAATACGAAATTTATACAAGACGTCCTGAGTTTGATCGCCACGAGCAAAAGCACCTTCATGAGATACATATCTCCATTCATCATCACGAATTATGCAGATAGTATAATGACTCTGTTGCAGAAAATGACGACGATCCGTTCTGATAAAAGGTCCGAAGGTATGTATCTGTGGTTCGTTGGTGGAAGCACTTCGTAATCCAATGTCGCTTGTACTCGCCAAATAGGAATAGATAGCCGCATCATTATCTGATGACGAATGATGTCTAAAGGCAAAGTAAGCAGCGATATATGGCGAATTAGTCCAGTCGATAAATGGCGAGGGAAAACCATAATGACGCAGATATGCCATATAACTATACGTATTTTGGAAATCTGTCCAGCCGAATGCGCCTGGAATGAACGTGTCGTTATCTTTGAGCCAATTGTCAATGTCATTTGGATATGTCAATACATTCCAGTTGGTTCCAGTGAAAGACTCTATTTGTGGCTTCACAATATTAATTAAGTGATGGTATTCCTTCAGTGATATTTTTTCCTTTCCGTTACGCTCAAGTGTGGTTGAAAGATTAAGGCTGTAGCCTTTTTGTCCCCGATAGAGAAATTTGGCGCGACATTTTTTCTGGAGTCGTTCATTATCAAGGCGTTTAAGTTCCTTCTCAAATTCTTCCCAAGTCCTTAATACAATCTCATTCACTTTCCTTACCTCTAACGTATTTCTCACCTGGCCGGTGTGGAGCGCAGCGGAACACCGGTCAGGTGCAGAAAATGGTTATCTTTTTTTACGTTGCAGTATCTTCTGGTTTTGCTGCCTCCATCCGAAAATCTTGTTGCCCGACGTCATTAATTAAACGGAAAATTTTTGAGAATGTTTCACCCGATGATAATATTGTGACTTTTGCTATGTATCGATTTGGTGCTAAGCGCCATTTAGCTATACGCCAAGGTGGATCAGAAAAATAGCTTTCATTACTCCAACCATAACATTCAGGTTCGTCGTCAAACCTTGCGGCAATATCTATATCAGCGCTTTCACCAGGATATATATCCATTTTTTGTATATTAGTAATTCTGACTGGATCAAAAACCAATCCTTCCATGTTGCCGATCTGGATTCTTAATGGATTCGGCTCAGGCGCACTACACCAACGCACAATCATAGATCTACCGAAAATATTCTGCCCATCAAGATGGTGAAAAGTTATGTTGCCATGACACTGAAGAGCTGGATTTTGCGACATCCATCGCGCCCATTTAGGAAGAGGTTTATTTATCAATTTGAGGCAAACAGCTCTCATACGTTTAGCAGGTTGGTCATCAAACTCCATATCTTTTGGAGGGAGAAGCTCAAAATCAAGATTTGGTTTTCTTAGAATCTCCAAGGCAATAGTGACAATTATGGCAATTATAGCACCGAGCACTACTCCGAATAATGTAAGCCCCATGAAATATCTCCCTGATTGTTCATAGCAAAAGATAACATTTACATATCAGGCAATTCTGCCTGATATCCTGATATTGAATGGATGAACAGGCAAATTTGCTTGTTTCCAATATTCAATATAGAATATTCTTTATGGTAATGAAAAACATGTTAAAATAGGCCAAAAGCTATGTCAAGTAAAAGTAATATTCTTGATGATTTACGCTAGGTGATGCGACGGCGACACTATTCGATTCGCACGGAACGAACATACTGCGGAACAGGGTCAGAGCTTTTCTCCCACATTACTGCTTCAGAATTATCACATACCTGGATGTGACTCCAAGTATCCTTTTCTTCTGCATTGCGGAGACGACTACCGCGCTGAAGCGTTGCGCGGACATGGGGGCCTGGATGATGTGGGTGTGCTGCCAGCCGGTCTTGTTCAGGATTCGGAGGTAGTCGTCTATCAGGATTGCCCCTTTGCCGGATTCTTCCGCCGCCGGTTTGTTCTGAAAATCCCGCCAGTCCGCGTTGATAAATGCAAGCCTTGTCGTCTTTTTGGCATTTTGTTTCAGGAGGGCAAAGAAGGCCTCAAGGAATTCAAGATATTCTTTCTTCAGCAGTCCGGATATGCTGTTCTCTGCATAGCCAGCTGCCTTTTTGTCAAAGTATGGCGGATCGAAGATGATGAGGTCGGGCTTTTCTTTTGAGCTTACCGGCCCGGCGAGCGGGCTATCTGTTGAGTGAATCCATTTATGGGGTTCGATTTCGGGGCGCTCATCCGGCCGATCTGTCATCTCAAAAGCCCAGCATCTGCGATTTAAGGCAAGGCAAGTGTCGGGGGTTACACCTCCACCGGCCATGGGATCGAGGATCAGGTCGTTCTGCTTTGAAAAATAGAAGAGGATGTGGGCTATGAGTTGCGCGGGGATTCGGCCGGGCCAGTCCTCTCCGAATCTTTTGTCACAATCATTCCATTCCCACTGGTCCCATGTCCTCAGTCCCCAGTTAAGTTCCTTGAATCGTTCACGGTCTTCTTTGCCTTCCAGGGCCAGTGACCAGACCATCGGCTCTGTCCAGCCATGCTTGTCGGCTACCTGGGGGACGGTGAAGCCTCTGGACAGGTCGCTATTTATTGAATTTGGCAGCGTTGCCATTTTCAATAAATGGTTATGAATCAATACCTGCTTTGCACCCAATCTCTTTGCAATCCTGTCCTGTGGTATGCCGAGGCGGTTCATGCGAAATATCTTGAGGTCGATGTCCAATTGTGTCACGGCCTTGAGGTCGGCTATATATGTGTCCACTGTTCGTCTTGCGCGGCCGATGGCTTTCCCGATATCTGCGGAGCTGAGGCTGGTGTTTTTACTGTATGCGCGCCTTGCAGTCTCTCTTGCCTCGTCTTCTGTCAACTGTCTCGGGCCGATGGCTTTTTTTGCGGCGTAGAGCAGAGGGTCTGTCCCATCAAGGTTTGTTATGATTGCTTCTATTTCTGTGACCCCCGCTGACTTGTAGGCGCTCCACCGGTGCGCCCCATCGAGGAGGCGATATTTGCCGGGTTCTCCGGGGACTGGTTCCACTTCGATAGGCTCGAAGGTGAAGCCGTCCCTGATGTGTTCGGCGAACATGCCGACACGCCGGTGATCGATCCCCTTCCTCGGATAGATACTTTCATCGAGGATGATTGAGGCGATGGGGATTGTGGTTGTTTGTTTTGCCATATCTTTTTGCCGTTGATCTTTTTTTGCCGCAGATTGACGCAGACTTTCACGGACTATTTTTTATAAAAACCAAGAATAACGGCTGTGCTTTTTTGTATTTAACCCTATCTGCGTTCATCTGCGTGAATCTGCGGCTGAAATATTTTTAAACTAACTGTATTCTTATCCGCCCTGAGCCTTCCATCATCTTTTGAATTTCTGTGGGGAGGTAGAGCTGACGATTTCCGGTAATGGCCAGGCGGCCTGTGTAAGTTTCTCCCGTGTTCAGGTTCTGTATCCGAGCTGCAACTTTCTGCTTATTTTCCGTGCTGATTCCCTCTTTTGCAGCAAGCTCCCTCTGCGTTTCCGGGATTACAATTTGCTCCTGGTATTCATCTTCATTTACTTCCCATTCGATCAATTTCATGACAAATTCCTCCTTTTGTTAGATTTTCTGGTAAGGGAAAAAAGGGGACGGATTTATTGGAATTCAGGGGACACAATACTAAATTATTTATTCCCCCTGCTTTTCCACGGCCCTTTTGGCCCGGCTTTTTTCTTCCGCAGTTGTTTCCCCAGCAGCGCCTCAAGCTTATCAATGAGCAAATCACTGCCAAGTGGTCTGCCTGTTCGTTCATGCTGACGAAGTTTCTGATATTCCTTCTCCTGAACATCGCCCTCCAAAAATTCATTCCAGTCAGGAATCATCTCTACTGTTGGCAGTATGGTGCAGTGCCTGGTTGGACGAACCTGCTGTTATTATTACACCTTGCAAATATAAGACTGCAAACTATTTTGAATAATTAAGTATCGTGTCCCCCGAATTCGCCACACTACATTTACAGTATTAACCAGCGTCTGCGCCAGTGATGCCCATATGCTGCTTGATAAATATGTCAACATGGGTTTTCTCCTTGGATTTGTCTTGTTACATGAACACTATAATATCTCTTACAGATTTTTAATAAGCATGCAGTCCCCGGAATTCTCCCGATTTACATAGCGATACTGTCAGATTTTATTAAGACCTCTTTACGCAATTTAGGTTTATTAATGTGATAATATAAATCAAACTTCAATTTTGTTCTTTCAGGATACAATGCCATTATTTCTGGCACATTATCGTATGTCAGTACCCAATTGAATTCTTGATGATTATTTAAGAAATTTGCCAATTCTATATGATTCGATTCATGATAATGATTTAAATATAAAGAACTGCCTTTTTCATAGTAAGGTGGATCAATATAGATCAATATATTTGGCATTTTATAAACCTGCTTCATCAACTCAACACCGTCTATATTCAGTATTTTAATTCTACTGCTATACAGAGCAACTCTCTTTATTCTTTCAATTAAATTTTCTTTATTAAAACGTGCATCGATTTTCCATTTTCCCTCCTGTTTCATACCTCCAATAGGCCCGCCCTCGATAATCCCGGACCTATTGGTTCGATTTAGAAAAAAAGTGGCAAATCCACGATCAAATTCAGATGAATATTTATCCTTGTAAATTCGCTTCTGTTTGTGCCATTCTCCAATAGTTACATCAATATTCCAAATTTTTTCTGTAAATCTTTCAGTATAATTTAGCGTTGTCTTCCAAAAAGCATATATTGATTTATCCAGATCATTTATAATGATTCGATCCACCTTTTCTAAAAATAACAACGAAAGAGCGGCCCCGGATCCACCAGCAAATGGCTCTACATATGTACAATTAACGATGTGATTGTGGTCAATAATGTCAAACAAAAACCCGGACAGACCAGCTTTCCCACCGGGATATCTTAATGGACTATAAAATTTCCTTGATCTTTTAATAACTATTGATTCCGATTCCATCGTCATTTCGGGGGGTTCAGAAGAACTTTAAATAAACTTTCCATTTTCCCCCACGCGCCCCTTACTTCTTTTTCGTTTGAATTCCAATTTTCGTTATGATTTATCATATTCATTCTTTCAAGCGAATAGCTGTCTTGCCAATTACCCTTCATTTGCCTTACAACTTGTTTAATATTGCTATCTGTTATTGATACACATTGATCAGAAAACAGGAAGGTTAACATCTCGCTTAATTTTGGATTGTGACGATCATCTTTTACAATTAGATCGTATTCTTTGGTAGCTTTTAAATAGAAAATGAGAGCACATTCTAAAAAGCTTCTTAATAGATCGTGGGTAGCATTGGGAAATATTTTAACTTCAATATCTCTTAATTCATTATACATTAATCTAAGGGAGGTACTCGGCAATTTAAAAGGTACATCTGCCTGAATAAACAAACCTTTTGGTATTTTTTTACTTCTTTCTCGTCCCTTTCCATTTTTCTTTGATACATCCGACTCTTTAAAGTCGGAACTTCCAAATGAACCCGGTTTAGATAAATTCGGTTTGTATTGGTTCGGCAAATCACTTATGTATTTTTTGCGTTGTTTTATTTTATTGTACTTTCTTGAGTCAATATCCCCTATCGCAACATCTTCAATAATTTTCTTGAAACCTTTTTCAAATTCGGTTTTATCAATTTTGCCTTTTACTTTTCCAAGACGATCGAACTCAATACCTAAAAATTCTGACACATTCTTGTCATCGTAAAATCTTTCTAAATTGGTAATAGGAAAATCTCTATCATCATGAACCTTTGCTTTGAGGGAATCATTGATCGCCATGGATTTAGCCAAATGATGCATTTCTAACATTTTGATAAATCTCGGAACGGTATGATCGGGAAATTCATTAATAAGTTCGTTAATGGACTTTCCGTTTTTAATCTGACTTTTATAAAAATATGCCTGTCGTAATGGTTTCCACTGGCGTCTATAATTGATTGTGTGTTTATTAGCTATATGTTTAATTGCCGCTTCTCTATTCGGAGCTAAAACAACCCTAATTTTGATGATATTTGGATTTCTGAGAGCTTTAATTCTATTCCTCCAAGCAGGTATAATATCAGGTTCGTTCAGAGCCTTCAGGGCAGCAAGTCGCCGATTACCTTCGATAATTATCCTTTTGCCATTTTCCTTTATACAGATTGGAAATTCATCGGGGAATACATCATTTTGGACGTAACTTCTGACAATTTCAAAAGCGTCTTCGTTTGCAAACATATCTCTAATCAAAGCGTTTTGGTCTTCTTCAGAGATAGGTGTTCTGATATTCTGCTGATCTAAATACAATGCTACTATTGAATACTCTTTTATCTGCCAATTCATTTGATAACCTCCTCTTCAAATTTTACCTTCTTACCCTCTCCTCCACAATATCAATTTCCTCGACTGTCAGGCCGTAAAGTTCGTAGATCAGTGTGTTGATTTCAGCTTCAAGGTTCGGGATATCGGAGCCATCGGGATTTTTAAGGATGGTTCTTACTCGCTCGACTATCGGGGCCTTTTGTACTTCTGATGCGGGAACGACTGGTATCTTTTCCATATATTGTGCAATAAATCTAAAAAAACCTCCTCTAATGGCTGGGCTTATATGGGAATAAAACCAATTCATTAGTTTTGAATTCAGTAATCCAATCAGCCATATTTCATCCAATGGCATAATGTAAGCTGTGTTTCCCAGGTATGATTTACTTTCATCCCAAGTAAATTTCGGAAATTGGGATATGTCTGGATATACAATTTTGGGGTTTTCAAAATAAGAATGATAAGCACATGATCGGAGCTCCCACCAGAATTTCCCCTGATCATCCCTCTTTTTCAATTTCTTTTCCCAACGAGACAAATGTCGATGGATGGAGGGATATGTTTGTTCAAAAATCTGCAGTGCAGTATCCTCTGCCTTTGCATCAGACCAGGGCCATTTCTTGTTGGCAGTGCTTGGAATATTTATAATATACAGCCCCGCCCATTCTGTTTTCCATTTGCGAATGTCACGTCCTCGAAGCCAAGGTTTTATGATCTCTTCACACGCCGGATCCTCGGTAATCAATCTTTCTCGTGTGTCGGCATCGATCACAAATGCCTCATTGAGGCCAGTTTTAATACCATAATAAAAACGCCCGTTCACGTATTCGCCAAGCGGTGTGCCCGCTCCCCGGATTTTTTCCATCAGGGCTAATACCCGCGGCGTTTCGAGAGTCCAGCCCTCAGACTTCAGCGCTGCGACCGGCATTTGAAAGCCGAGGCTTGAAATAGTGTCTTCAATCCGTTCAAGCTGTTCCGACTTGCGGAAGGTGGTGACGAGGGTTTTTTCATTCTTATCAGGCTCATTTTTTTCGATCAACAGGATTGCGGGATATGTAGTTGCGTCAAATATCGGCAGGTCGCAAAAATCGATAATGAATCGAGGCGTTCCCGTGTTTGTTAATAGGTGGCGGGTATTTTTGCCGTAGGTCGCCCGCATGAATTTGTTGGGAGCAATAAAACAGAGGCAACCATTAGATTTCAGAAGATCCAATCCGCGCTTGTAAAAGTATGTGTATATATCTGCTGTGCTGCAATAAAACCCCTTGAATTCCTTTGCAAGAAACGGTTTAAGGGCTTTTATCCCTTCATGACGAATGTACGGCGGATTCGCAACCACCACATCAAATCCGCCTTTTGCTTGAAATATTTCCGAGTAATTTATATGCCATTCAAAGTGTTCGGTGGATCTTGGTATATTTATGTCCTTTATTTCTGCAATTCTGCTTTCAATTACTCGGATTTTCTTTTCGTCTTCTTTCTTATCTTTATCATCCTCAAAAAGCCTTTGTTGGGATTTAACAGCCAAAACAGCATCTTTCAGCCTTTTGATTTGTTTATCGCGATCATATTCAAAAAGCTTCTTCATAAGAATATCTATTTCACGCCGCTTATTTCCTTTTTGGGCAGGAATAGTAATGTTAAATAATTCGTCTTTTGCTTTTTTAAGTTCTTCGACTAATTCGGTTCTTTTGTGATCTATAGAACTTACTAATGATTCTGTGGAAAGTAATTCTATCAGGCTGTTGCCCTGCATGATTTTGTAATCCAGATTAGGCAGGGGTTTGATATCGAGGTAATTTTCCTCATCGACCACAAGGGAGAGCCAGAGGCGGAGTTTGGCGATCTCAATAGCGCCGGGGTCGATATCTACACCATAAATGGATTCCTGGATGCAGTGGCGTTTGAATTCGTAAGCGCTTTTTCCGGTTTTAAGGTAGGTTTCCAGCACATTCCGGGCTTTTACGATTTCGTGCATCATTCCGACGGGAAAGGCACCGGAGCCAATTGCGGGATCGCATATTTTGATGGTCTCCAGTTTTTCATCCAGAAGCCGGGCGTTTTTGCGAATGGATTCATCAAGATGGTATTTGTATGATGTTGTTCCCTTTATCCCATTTTCCCTGGCGGTATCGTTTTCTATGGCGAATTCGCCTTTGTGTATGAAATCTTCTATATGCTTCTTTGGAATAACAGTTTTGTGTCCTGTACTTTTTAGGCTTAATTGTTCCGGTTCGGGTTCTCCAAATAATTTTTCCTGAGTAGGTTTATCCTGTGATAGTGAAATTTCCCCGGTGTTGACCGCGGTATCCAGATAATTGATAAGACTTTCCTGGCACATATAGTGGACGATTTCACGCGGGGTGTAATAAGCGCCCTGACCCTTGCGCAGGTTTTCGGGAAGCAGGTTTTCAAATACTTTTCCCAGCATTTCCGGGTCGACGGCCACCTCTTTTTCCAGAGGTTCGTCTTCCTTAACGGTAAAGTTATAGCGGTCAAAGATATCTAAGATACCGGTGCCTGTATCTCCGGCTTTTGTCCTTTCACTGTTTGAAAACAATTCATCAGGCAAAAGAATATTTGTGTTTTTCCAATCGTATGTCGCTTCGAATAATCCGCCATTCAGGAAGGGGATTTTGCAATCAAATTTCGGGTAATAGCTCAGATCAATTGTCGCTCGTCCTTCGGTGGTAGCCAATGCCTCGTAAAACAGATATTCCAGATAATCGTTGAAGAAGTTTTTGTTATCCGCGATACATCTTTTCAGCAATGTCCCGAGAAATCTCTTATCACCCTGTCCCCATCTTTCATCCTTGGGTACGCCCAGCCAACCTTTTTTCTGGAGGAAATAGAGGAAAACTATCTGGCCCAGCAGTTTCTTGGCGAAATTGGCAGTGTCAATTGATTTGCTTTGAAATTCTTGTTTTATCTTGCTGTCTTTTTGAAGGATACGATCGAGTTCTTTTGTCAGCTTTTCAAATAATGCTTTATAATCCTGATAGAACTGTTTTGTAACGGCTTCAACACTGAAGGCATCTTCCAAGTTTGAGAGGGTGTGATGACTTTGATCATTTTTCAAAAGGGGCAACAACTGCTGCTGTGCGGTATGATTCGGCTCATTTTTGCCGACAAGAAATGAATATCTCTTTGCCGGAGTGAGCTCTTCTTTTACCTTGACTTTCCCGGATTCAGTGACTTCCTCTTTGTATTCCATTCGCACATAGGAAAAACGCCAGTCGTCTAAATCAGGAGAAGCAAAAGCGACCAGGGCCGCGTCTCTCAAAATACCGCCACGGCCTCCGTTCAGATACCACGCTATGAAGTTTCGCTGCCTTGTGCGGGCATGTTCAAGCGCGGTTTCACGCTTCAGGTGTACGATGAGTACGTCGATCCTCTCGCCATTCGGGTCCGTGTACGTGCCGACACGACGATATTGTTTGACGTGATCCGCGAATGAATGTCTGATGTAGTTTCCATACAGATACGGAAAGGCTTTCGATTCGTCAATACCGTTGAGGAAATTTCGTATAAAATTCGAGAAACTAAATTCATTAAAAGGGCGGTTGAATGTATTACTGATTAGATTTTCTGCTGCCTCTTTGTCCATGGTTACTCTGTGCCCCTCACTCTAACCCGGAAAAGTTCAAGGGTTTTGTTGGGTTTCGTGCCTTAACCCAACCTACAACTTGCCAGGAATTCGGATAAAATAACCTCTCTTTTAGCTGAAGGAAACCGTTGGCCCGGTCTTTTTGCATCAAGGATGTTATATGGAATGCTTTTTTTGAGAATTGCCAAAACTTTCAGGGGATTACTTTCCTTTTCGATTTTTTTCTTGATATTCTTTGTAGTATTTTTTGGAATCACCCCGTCTTCATATCCCCTTAAAACCAGCCTGATGTATTCCTCGTCGTCATCGGTGAAGCCCTGATACTTTTTGAATTCTTTTGCCTTCAAACGTGTGATAACATAGCGTTCATTGGAAAGCCCGCCACGTCCGCCTGATCCTTTCGGTTCAAAATTTTCGCCTGAAGTGATAAAATGGAACTGTTCTTTGTTGTCTTCCAGCATCGGATAGAACTGTTTTGGTATTTTCTCCCGTTTTGTATCTTTGTCGCATTCCAGGATATCCGCAGCTTCGAAGAAGGTGCATTCTCGGGAACCATTGCCGCCTGACATAAAGAACTTTTTCAATTTGCCTTTTCGGAAGAAGGTAAGCAACTGATCGTTTTCCATATCACATTGTCTGGATGATCGTGCTTTCTTCGGAAGGTTTTTAATCTCTTCAAAAAGCGAGGGTTGATTATCACGAATATCACGAATAAACTTCAGGTATTTCAACTCGGATTGTCCTTCTTCATCATCACCCACATACGTCCTTTTGTCCGCAAGGCGTTGATACAGAGTGTCTCCGAATAATTCATGGGACGACACGACTTCTTCATCGGTAAGATATTTTGCATCCTCTCCAAGCGTGTCGTGGAAAGCCTGAATCTTGGATTTGATGTTATCTTCCAAGCCGATATGTCTGTCTGATTCATCCGTGGGGAAAAAGTTAAACACATAAATACTTGTGTGTTTAGTTCCTACACGATTCACACGCCCAACCCTTTGAAGCACCTTTGTCGGATTCCAGGGCAGGTCATAATTTACTACGATATTTGAACGGTGCAGGTTGATGCCTTCCGCAAGGATGTCAGTGCTGATAAGAATCCGCAAATCGCCATTCTGGGTCTTGTGGGTGGGGTCGTAATTTTCTTTGATAATACGCCGCGCATCTATGACTGATTTTTTGCCTTCCGCGGTTTCTCCACCTTCGCTGGAGTAAAACAATACCTTGTTCGGGAACTGCCTGTTAAGATTATCATAAAGATAATCGCCTGTTTCTTTTGATTCTGTAAATATTATAAGTTTCTTGTCTTTCAGCTCATTGTTTGTTTTCAGATTATCAATAAAGGTTTCTATTTTCGGATCCGAATCAACAACCGACCACAGATCGCGTATTGCTTTCAGTATCTTCAAGTCAGACTTGAGGTCTTCAATTAATTTTGGAGTAAATTCATCGGCGCTATATTTTTCAAGCTTTTCCTGCTCTATGAGCTGAAGTATTTTTTCTTCGTTGTCTTCATCCAGAAGATCGTAAACATCCACTTTTTTGCTGATAAGAATTGTCCCCTTATTGAACATATCAATGAAATTAATATAGGATTCAACAAAGCGATCCAATGTATTGCGAAAGGCATAGAAGCTGCTTTCAAGACGTTTAACGAGAATGACCTTCATAAAGCCACCGACATTTCGCTGGCTTTGCTTTTCAAATTCAGGAAGTTCCCTTTTTAGGTAGAGTAGCGGTGTGTAACGTGCGTATTTAATTTTTTTCAGCAGTTCTATAGTTTGACCAAAAACAGCGCTTATATGTTCATCAAACTGGTAAATGAACCGCCTCGGATCTTCAACATCAGGGAAAAATAGGCCCTGTTCATCAATATCCTTATTGAAGTATTTTGTAATTTCAGACCGCGTCCTCCGCACCATCGTATATTTCAGGATATTTTCCCTGATTTTTCCGGAACCTTCCTTAATGGCGCTGATGTATTCCGGGTCTGATTTTTTGATATTTTTGAGTCTGTGCATGAGACTCTTAAAGAATTTTTCTAGATTCGGCACTCCCGGAATTGTTGATTTCTTGGGGATCTGAAAGAGCTTCAATTGGCTTAAAATATCATCAAAGGTATTGTTCAAGGGTGTCGCGGAAACCAGAATGACTTTTTTGCCGTGGCAGACCTGATGAATCATTTCAAAGCCCTGGGTATATTCATTTCTGAAACGGTGCGCCTCATCAATGAAGATGTAATCATATCTTTCCGTTCCATCTTTGATGATCTGGTCAAGTTTACCGAGAGATTCCACCCTTGTTTTCTTGATTCCAAAGTCAAAGAATGTCTCTTCCCAGTAATCCTTGAGTACGGGAGGGCATATAACCAGCTTACCACCAGGCAGCTGTTGAGCCAGCATGGCGGATATAAATGTTTTTCCCAGACCGACAACATCGGCCAGAAACACTCCGTTGTAAGCATCCAGGATTTTCTTGGCGGAGACGACTGCCTGTTTTTGATATTCAAGCTCCATAAAACCTTCAGGCAGGTCCAACTCAATCTCTTCATCAAGATTGATGTCTTCCTTCAGGTATTCGTAGAGCATTTTCAGATATAGCTGATAGGGGATGATGGCGTCATTGAGCCAGGTTTTGTTCCGGATAGTTTCGACATATTCCTGTGAGATGTTTACGCCGTCTTTCCACAGCGCTTCAAATTGCTTCAGGGCGAATTCAACATCAATCCTGCCTTTTAATTCGACGTTGAATTCCCTGTTTGCGATAAGGCCGCTTTCTGAAAAATTGCTGGAACCTGTGATTACCCTGCCAAAATCCAACTCCCCCTCTTTGAAACGGCTGACATAGACCTTGGCATGTATGTTTTCACTTGGATAGGCGCGCAGTTCCATCTTTTTCCCGTTGCCGCCATTGGCCATGTCTTGCTCTTTGTCGGCACAATCGGCAGTCAGAAATTCCAGGAATTTTCTGATGCCTATTTCAGTTTCGTAAGAGTCTTCCGATTCATCCATTTCGGATGCCGTTTGTTCGCTGAACATGCGTTTGGTCCTGCTGTGTGATTCAAAATCGAATTCGCCCCCGGATCGTGTCTCTTCAATAATCTCATAGGTCTTCTGATCTACATTGAGACCAACCAGGATTCTGATTTTGTCAATGGATTCAAAGGATTCGTATAACTGATAGAACCCGCTGGTGCGAAAATACCCGACCAGAACATCAAAGTATTGCACGTGCTCTAATGTCTTTTTGAACCTGTCAAGCAGTGCGTAACCCGGTTCATTTGTGAAAAAGGTTGTATCGGTAATCATTCGTTTTTCCTGTGATGAAAACTCCCGTTTCTGTTTTGAAAGAAACGAGGCTTTTGTGATTATCTGCCATCTTTAGAACCTTTTTGAGATTGTTGAAATCGTAATATATTTATACCAGCTCAGGGTGCTTTTCTTTGAGCCACTTCATGACATCTTTCCTTAATTCTCCGGCAAACTCAATCAGTTCGTTTGCATCTTTTTCAGTAACACCCCCGACATAATCGTATTCAACGATATTTCTCTTGCTTCTGCATGTGTCGAGGTATTTGACATCTTCTTCCCTTTCTTTGCCAAGGATTACAGAAAGTGCCTTTATCGTCCTGTAATGCTGTAGAGTCCTTTCCGGCCTGAACCCTTCAGCATGCAGGGGTATTGTGCAAAGTTTTAACGCGGCATTATATGCGATACCGAATCGCCAGTCGGGCGAAATATCCCCGGCGGCATCTTCCAGATCTCTATTCACAATCTGGAGCAGATTATCTATCTCTTCCCTGCTGGATTTATGCAGACGTAACCAACCGTATTCAACCCATTGCTCCAAGCTCATTTTCATTTCCTATAACGAAAATCTTTGGCTTCTTAAGTATGCCTGTAATGAAATGATCGCCTTTTTCCCTGCGTTTCATAAATTCTTCATTATTCATGACATGGGGATTAATTTCTCTCCCGATTTTTCCAGATAGTTCGGAAAGCAGAGCGGTTACTTCCCGCAATCCGAGGGTTCCGATCACCATAAGATCTATGTCGCTTTGTGTCTTTTCATCATGACGGGCAATCGAACCAAAGACAAAAGCATATTCGATATCGGAAGACTTATTCAAGACTTCTTTTATAATATCAACCAGTCCGATGGTTTTTAGTACAATGTTTCGGATTTCGGGATAGAGCGGATGTTCTTTGTTAGCTTGATAATAAAGGCGGTTCCCGTCCCTGTTTTTCTTGATCAACTCCAGACGATGCAGTTTTTTCAACTCCTGCTGTACTGTGCCTGTTGTAAATCCTGACCGCCTCTCGATCTCGCGCATGTGCAGCGCATCGTCACGGGTACCGAAGAGTATCCGGAAGATTTCCGCTCTTATCTTCGATGAAAGTATTTCGGCGAGTATATTCATACTGTATGTCTATACCATACAATTGTATGGTTATTCCAAACAATTTTGAGACTGTGTCTATAGTGCCGAATCTCTGGTAACCACCTCATCATCTATCTGTCTGGCTTTACCTGGAGCGAACAAATAAAACCCCGTCTCTGTTAAGAGCAACGGGGTTTTTGTGATTATCTGCCATCTTCAAGGCCTTTTTTGTGTTTAAAAAGAAAAGATCATTTGTTGTTTAATGTATGGCACCCTTGTTTTTTGTTAAGACTTTTGCATATTCAACAAAAATCCGTGGAATGTCAAGGGAAACATGGAGCATTAGAGGTTTCAGAAGCTCTTCCATAGTGACACCGATGGATAGCCCGCCGGGATTCCGGAAGGGGTGAGAAATGAGTTCGCTATTCAGTTCAAGGATAAAGGTTTGACGCTGTTTCCTCATTGAGATATAGATACCGATTTCAGAACAAATCCATGAGAACACAATTGTAACTTATCGGATTAAGACGCGTATTTTGATTGGCCACCGTGTTGTGGAAAATGCTATGGAAATGTATTTTAACGGATGAAAACACCTGCAAGAGAAGTGATTAACAGTAATGTATTGCCGGGAAAGAGTATCATCATTTCCGTTATGATGACTTCTTTTTTTACGACATTTATCGGCAGTTCAACAAATCTGGCATTACCGCTAATCGGGAAGGAATTCGCGGGGAGCGCCCTTGTCCTGAGCTGGATTGTAACCGGTTATATCCTGGCATCAGCCGTATTCCTGTTGCCCATGGGAAGAATTGCCGATATTGTTGGGAGAAAAAAGATCTTTCTTCTGGGGACGACAGGTTTTACACTTTTCACGTTTCTGTGCGCGGTTTCGTGGTCGAATGCTTCGCTCATCCTTTTCCGGGTATTGCAGGGAATAACAGCTTCCATGATATACGCGACGGGAATGGCAATAATATCTTCCGCCTATCCGGCCGGGCAAAGGGGGAAGGCGATGGGGCTGGCCGTGACGGCAACGTATACCGGCCTTTCACTCGGGCCTGCTCTAGGAGGCTTTATATGCCAGCATCTGGGTTGGAGGAGTATTTTTTACTTTACCGCTTTAGTCGGTTTGGCCTCTGTTGTGTTCATTATAACCCGCGTGCGGGATAAATGGCCCGGTCGGCAGGGAGAAAAATTCGATCTCGCCGGAAGTATGCTGTATATGTTCGGGCTTGCCGCATTTTTGTATGGCATGTCATCAATGTACAGTACACCACTGGCAAAGTACATCTTTATAGCCGGTGTGATTCTCATGACGGGTTTTATCCTTCTCGAATCAAGGCTCCCCTTCCCTCTCATAAATCTGCGATTGTTTTCCCATAACATTGTCTTTGCTTTTTCCAACCTCGCTGCCATGATCAATTACAGCGCGACATTTGCTATCGGGTTTCTCCTTTCTCTTTATCTCCAGGTAATCCGGGGATACAGTCCTCAGACAGCCGGTTTTGTCCTTCTCGCGCAACCTGTTATCATGGCCCTGTTTTCATCATTCGCCGGTTCGCTTTCAGATAGAATCGAACCTCGTATCGTTGCTTCATGTGGAATGGGGCTTAACGCGCTGGGTCTTTTTCTTTTTGCGCTTCTCGGCGCCGCTACACCTGTCTGGATGGTAGCACTGAATCTGGCACTGATCGGTCTCGGTTTTGCTCTGTTTTCCTCACCCAATACCAACGCGATCATGGGGTCTGTAGATGAACAATTCTATGGGGTTGCCGCGTCAACGGTTTCAACCATGCGTATGATCGGAATGGCTACGAGCATGACTATTGTGACTCTGCTGATTGCGCTGTTTGTCGGTGACACGGAACTCCATCAAACGGATCCCGTCCTTTTCCTGACCAGCTTCAGAATCGCCTTTGCAGTCTTTGGTATTCTTTGCGCCGGCGGTGTCTTTGCCTCTCTCGCCAGGGGAAATGTGCGGTCTTCGTGAAAATCGGGAAACATCGTGACCGGTTTTAAAAAGTTTCTCCGAACGATTTCAGCATCTTTATACCCCTGTCATTGGGAACGGGGTGGCGGCGGGCGAAACATCCGGTGTTTGCCCCGCTGCTGGAATCTTTTCTGAAACCGGTCAAATTTCTGTTTCTGGTCGTCGGTGAGAATTTCCCGAATCATTCCAAAGTCGTGCTCTATGATTCCCCGTATCTCAGGCTGGCACCTCTGGCTGATCTGGGCCAGTCTCTGGTGCGAGTTCCTGAGGATCTTCCCGATTTCGGTTCGTTGCTCCTCTGTCAGGTCGAGATCGCGCGAGAGTCTTCCCAGGAATAGTTCCGATCGTGCCTCCTGGCCTCTCTGCACAAAGTGGGAAACACGGTATTTCATATAGGCCTGTGTTCCGAACGATCCCGCGAGGATTCCGAGGGCAAACACAAGCAGTACCCCGACAGATACTTTCAGTTTATTATTCATTCTCTTTTCTCCTTATAGCCCCCAGATCTGTTCGGCAGTGCTCTCAATCGGATTGGCCATGAATGTCGCGGTTATTTCGTATTCCGGAGAGTAATCAAGGTTTATTAGTGCCACCATCAGCACTACTATCAAAAGACTGGCAACGGGGGCAAAACGCCACACAAACCGGCCAAAAAGCGCGGAGAAGTTTGCCGGGGATGCGGGGGCGCCGAGGCTTCGAATATCGCCCATCACACGTGTCTCCCAGAACTCACCTGCATGAACAGTATCATTTTCCCGATACGCCGCGCCGAGTGCTTCTGTGATCTTTGTCGTGTTGTCTTTCATTGTATCATCCCCTCTCCTATCGGTCCCGAAAGGAGTTTCTTAAGTTTTCTCCGGGACCGGAACGACCGGACCTTGACATTGGCTGTGGTCCAGCCTAGCATTTCGGCCGCTTCTTTTACCGTCAGGCCTTCAAGATAGACCAGTTCCAGTACCATTCTGTCTTCGGCGGACAGTTTTGCCAGGGCCCAGTCAAGTACTTCCCGCGCCTCTTTCCGTGAACCGTGCTCGCCGAATGCACGGTCCGATGTATCCGATATGACGTTTTCGAGCCACTCCTGGTGTTTTTCCGTCAGAGAGCTCATGGGAACCTCTTTCGACCGGTAGCGCTGCCTCCAGAAATCATAACAGGTCCGTACCGCGATAGAAGACAGCCAGTGCCTGAAGTTGTCTTCTCCCCTGAAAGTCGCCAGCGACTGATATGTCTGTATGAAGGCGTTGTGCGCTGTTTCTTCCACCTGATCATAGGGCACGTGTCTGCTCACAATTCCCATTACATGGTCCTTATATCGTGTCAGTATCTCCGCGAACGCGTCTGCGTCTCCGTCAATAATCCGTTGGATGATCTCGCGATCGCTGGGCTTGCTGGAAGTATTATGCATCGATTCACACAATCAGGTTTGTTCAGTCTGCTGTCATAGTAAACGAAAATGGGTTCAATTTGCAATGCATAATCACCGGCACTGGCTCGGGGGTCGTCTGCACCTTCCGGTATACCAGTAAAGCGGGAATCGGAAGGGGCCAAGGAGGGAAAGCATCACCTATCCGTTCCCGCTTTTATTGGAATAATCTTACCTTCGGGGGCCGTCGCCGGGCAATCTGCCGGCAAACGACTTGCCATAACCTCGCTGTGATTCCATCCGGTCAGATCGTTCGGCCGTACGCTCATCGAGCAGTTTTGTCTGCTCGGGGGTAAGAACCGCTTTTATCTCGGTTATCATTTTTGTCCGCGAGATCAGCATGTCCTCTCGTACCGAAGACAACTTTTTATAGGCCTTGCGAACGCCCTGCTCGTTAACCTTGTCGGCCTGGAGGGCCTTCCTGAGGTTGTCACGATCCTTTATGAGGTCTCCTCTGGCCTTTACCCTGTCAATCTGATGGGTTTCCATAATCTTGATGACCTGGTCCCTTTGAGAATCTGAAAGATTCAGGTCCATCACCGCTCTCAGGCCCGGTCCACCCGGCCCCGATCCCGTCAATCCCTGTTCGGCGCAATACCCTTCGCTACTTCTCCCGTGCCCTCTGGCTATTGCCACCGATGAAACGGCAAATACAACTGCCAGAACAACTGCCATCACCACTATGCTTTTTCTTGTTGATTTCATTGATTACCTCCATCTTGTTTTTTATTGTGCCTGTGAAATGCTTTCCATTGCTGTGTTAGTCGCATGTTATTTCGAAAAGGTTACAAAGAAAATGCCTTGAACTAATTTCGATAGGTTATATAGTAGTATTCTTTCACACATTTCCGGGTCGTAAAACTTTTTTGTAACTACTTGTGGAATTGAAACGACTATACTAAAATACAGTAAAGCACAGATTAAAAAATGCGGCTATTTAAGGATGGGGAATGGCACATCGGGGTCTGAATACATTTCTACTGATCATTGTTGCAGTTTCTTTTATATCGTCATGCAGTCCTTTCAGACCCCCCGTTAGAACATCACCGGCCGGCGAAGTGCCCCTGACCTTCTCTCTCTACCCAACCGGACCCGAGCGGTCGGAGCGGTGGTGGGAAGAATTCGATGACGAGGATTTGAACTCCCTGATCGAGGAGGCCTTGTCGGGCAGTTTCACTCTCAAAGAGGCCTGGGCCCGCCTGAGACAGGCGAAGGCCCTGGCAGTTCAGTCGGGAGTGGATCTCTATCCCGACCTCTCAGTCACGTCCGGGTCTTCTTTCAAACGCCAACGGTCAGAAAACAGTTCCGGCAGCCGGTCAACCGCATCGACCGAGAGCTATTCCCTGGGACTGAGCAGCAGTTACGAACTGGACCTCTGGGGACGAATACGCTCCGAACAGGAGGCAAAGATTCTCGATGCGACCGCCACCCGCGAGGACATCAATACGGCAGCCATGACGCTCACCGCAGAGGTTACGAGAAACTGGATCAATATCATTTCGCAGAGAAGACAAAAAAAGATCCTGAATGAGCAATTCGCCATCAATATAACCTATCTGGAATTGATAGAACTTCGATTCCGTAAAGGGATGGTCTCCGCTCTCGATGTCTATCAGCAGCGGCAGGTTGTCGAGCAGGTCAGGGCGCAACTACCCCTCGTCGAAGAGCAGGAACAGCTCCTGATGCACAAACTGGCCCTGCTCCTCGGGAAGCCGCCCCGGACGTCGCTCACGATCAGCAGAAACACGCTCCCTGAATCTTCCGAAATCCCGAAAACGGGTCTCCCCGCGGATCTTCTCGCGGCCAGGCCGGATGTGCGCTCGGCGGGTTTTAAACTGCGTTCAGCGGACTGGCAGGTCTCTTCCGCGCGGGCAAATCGTCTTCCCTCCATCAGCCTGACCGCTTCGGCGACGTACCAGGCACCCGAAATTAACCTGCTCTTTCATACCTGGCTGATAAATCTCGCTGCAAACCTGACGGCCCCCCTCATTGACGGAGGACGTCGGGCGGCGGAGGTAGATCGTGCACGAGCGGTGGTGGATGAAAATCTGTCCGCTTACCGGAGGACGGTCTATACGGCGATCAAAGAGGTTGAAGATGCGCTGGTCACCGAGGAGAAAAAACGCCGGCATATCAAGGCCCTCAAGGCGGAGATTACCGCCGCCGGCCGGGCCCTCGATGAGGCCCGAGATCGGTATCTAAAGGGAATAGACAATTATCTGCCTGTCCTGACACAGATCCTCAAGGTCCAGAGCCTTGACGTTGATCTGATCAAACGGCAGGCAGAACTGCTGATCGCACGTGTGGGCCTCTACCGTTCACTGGGAGGAACCTGGACGGACAAGCTTACCCCCGGCGGCGGTATGAAAGCAATAGAACCAACAAAAACCTCCAGCAATGATAAAGGGTGAAACTTACATGGAAAGACAGGAAAATACGAACACATCACCAGCGGATCAGACGGAACCAACCGGCACGAGCCGAAAGAGCCTGAAGATCATACTACCGTTTCTGATTCTCATTATCGCGATTGCCGTCGCGTTCTATGTCGGTAGCACCGCCCCCAAGGCACTTAGAACCCCTCCCGTGCGGGAGGCGCCTCTGGTGGAGACACTGCCGGCTCAGCACACTTCGGAACGGATAATAATCCCGGCGATGGGAAGCATCATCCCGGCCCGGGAGATCACGCTCAAATCACAGGTTTCGGGAGATATCTTGAAGATAAACCCCCGATTCACGGAAGGCGGACATCTAAAAAAGGGCGATGAGCTCCTGAAGATAGATGATCAGGACTACCGCCTGGCCGTGGCCGAGCAGCACAGTCAGGTTGTCGGCGCCGAGTACGCTTTGAAACTGGAAATGGGACGTCAGGATGTCGCGCAGCGAGAGTGGGAACTGTTGGGCGGCGGCGACTCCTCGAAGGCTCCCGATTCCGAACTGGCCCTCCGCAAACCCCATCTTGAAAAGGCGCAGGCGGATGTCGCGTCAGCACATGCCGCGATGAAGCGGGCCGAGCTGGATCTCGCCCGCACTACCGTTCGCGCTCCCTTTAACTGTATTGTGCGCACAAAAAATGTGGACCTGGGTTCCCACGTCTCTTCCCAGGACCAGCTAGCAGAACTGGTGGGAACGGATGAATACCGGGTGCGGGCTTCCGTACCGCTCGACCGCCTCAAATGGATCTCCATCCCCCGTGGAAGGGATGATTATGGATCTAAGGCGCGTATCATCTACGGGAACGGGACCGGATATGAACGGAAGGGCAGCGTCGTCAAGTTGCTGGCAGACCTCGAAGAGGGGGGAAGAATGGCCCGTATCATAATCGCGGTCAAAGATCCGCTCGACTTAAAATCCCCGGAAAGCACCCGGCCGCCTCTTCTGATAAGCGAATATGTCCGCGTCGCGATCGAGGGCCCAGAGCTGAAAGGGATCATCGCCCTGCCCCGCTCCGCCCTGCGTGATGGTAAAAATATCTGGATCGCGGGCAAAGATGACAGGCTCGATATACGGAGTGTAAATATCGTCTGGCGAGGAGAGACTACCGTACTGGTACAGGATGGAGTGGCGGACGGCGATCGGATTATTATTACCGATCTTGCAACCCCGATACAGGGAATACATGTCATGGTGAACAAACCGGCGAGCACAACCGCGGTGACAACACCCGGGCCTGAGAAACAGTAATCATTAGCGAAGGAACCGATACTGACGATGATGGAAAAGAACAGCGAAAAACGAGGTCCTCTCGCATGGATGGCGGGCAATTCCGTTGCCGCCAACCTGCTGATGATCGTCCTGCTCGTGGGAGGCCTTATCTGGGCCCTTCAGATCAAGCAGGAGGTGTTCCCCGATTTTGACCCGGACCATGTAAACATCACCGTTGCCTATCCCGGGGCGAGTCCTGAAGAGGTTGAGCAGGCGATTATTCTTGCCGTTGAGGAGGCCGTTTCCGGCCTGGAGGGTATTAGAGAGATTACTTCCAGCGCGCGAGAAGGCTCAGGCTTTGTACAGGTAGAGATGATCGAGGGCTATGATAATCAGAAACTGGCACGGGATATTGAAAACGAGGTGGATCGCATCAGTTCCTTTCCTGAGGAAGCGGAAGATCCGCGAGTGGAGAGCACCCCTCATCGTCGGCAGGTCATCTCGCTGGTTTTGTACGGTGATCAGGATGAGCGAATACTCCGGGAAAAGGTTGAAGAGATCCGGGACAAACTCCTCCAGAACCCGGAGATTACCCAGGTGGACCTGTCCGGTATTCGTGACCTGGAGATCAGCATCGAGGTATCCCAGGATAAGCTGCGGGCCTATAACCTGACGCTCGATGATGTCGCGACAAAGGTACGGCAAGCATCCGTTGATCTCCCCGGAGGCGGCATCAAGACTGCCGGGGGCGAGATCCTGGTCCGCATGACGGAGCGGCGTGATTTCGGGGAACAATTCGCCCGCATCCCCATTATTTCCTCCAGCGACGGCACCCGCGTGCTCCTTGAAGATATCGCCACGGTGATCGATGGATTTGAGGATACGGATACTTACGCAACATACAACGGTAAGCCCGCCATGATGATCGACGTCTACCGGGTGGGCGATCAAACCCCCCTGTCGGTGGGGGATGCCGTTATGCCATACGTGGAGGAATGGCGTCAGACACTGCCGGAGGGGATCAGTATCGATATACTGAGGGACAGTTCGGACGTGTACCGCCAGCGCCTGACCATGCTTCTCCATAACGGCTATATGGGTCTCGCCCTCGTGCTGATACTGCTCGGACTGTTTCTGGAGGCACGCCTGGCCTTCTGGGTGACCATGGGGATTCCAATATCCTTTCTCGGCTCGATCCTTTTTTTGCCGCATTTCGGAGTCAGCATCAACATGATGTCGATGTTCGCCTTTATCGTGGCGCTGGGAATCGTCGTGGACGACGCCATCGTGGTGGGAGAGAACATCTATACTTTCCGCGAAAAGGGTTATTCCTTCCGGAGGGCGGCCATTGAGGGAGTGCGCGAGGTGGCCATGCCAGTCACGTTCAGCATACTCACCAACATCGTGACCTTTACGCCTCTCCTCTTTGTACCAGGGATTCCCGGAAAAATCTTCAAGTCGATCCCGATTGTTGTGATCATCGTTCTAGCCATTTCCCTGGTGGAGAGTCTCTTCATACTTCCGGCCCACCTGGGACGCCGGAGCGATAAGCCCGACCATGCGATCATGGCATGGTTGCACATGAGGCAGCAACGCTTCAGTAACCGGTTCAGCCGGCTTGTCAGGGAACGGTACGGACCCTTTCTGGACTGGGCCCTTACCTGGCGGTACCTGACGGTCGCCATCGGACTGGCGATCCTGATCATCACCCTTGTCTATGTGAACAGCGGGCGGCTGGGAATCACACTGATGGAGCGGATCGAGTCGGACTTCGCCCAGGTGGAAGTCGCACTCCCCTACGGATCGGCAATTGAGAAGACAGAGGCGGTACAGACAACCCTTATACAGGCGGCACGGAAGATTGCAGACGAAAACGGCGGGAAAACTCTGGTCAAGGGTATCTATTCTCGAATCGGGGCCCCGGTCAATGGAACGGCAGGCAGCCATACCTGCCGATTGCGCGTATATCTCACCCCGGCCAATGAGCGCCCCATGGAGACGGGTGATTTTGTGAAGGTCTGGCGCCGCGAGGTAGGCGCGATTGCCGGTCTGGAAAGCCTCATTTTCAAGTCTGATGCCGGGGGACCCGGTTCACGGGCCTCCATGTCCATTGAACTGAGCCACCGGGATCTGGCGGTGCTTGAGGCCGCTGGTGCTGAGTTAGCCGAAGACTTGAGGTATTTCCCCAAAGTTAAGGATATTAATGATGGTTTCGCTCCTGGAAAGCAGCAGATCGACTTCATGATTCGCCCGGAAGGCAGGGCCCTCGGTCTGACAGCTCGTGATGTTGCCGGCCAGGTCCGCAACTCCTTTTACGGAAGCATGGTGCTGCGTCAGCAACGAGGACGCAACGAGGTAACCGTCATGGTGCGCCTCCCCGAAAATGAGCGCACGTCGGAATACACCCTCGAAGAACTGATGCTCAGGACGCCGACCGGCCAGGAGGTCCCGCTGAAGGAAGCAGTCACCATGAAGCGGGGACGTGCCTACACGGAGATAGACCGCAGAGATGGACGGCGGGTCATCACGGTGACAGCGAATATAAATCCCCCCAGCGAGGCAAGCAGTGTTCTGAACACCCTCAAGGCGGAAACTCTTCCGGAGCTGAAACGGAAGTATGCCGGTCTGAACTATGGGTTTGAGGGACGTCAGGCGGATCTTACGGACAGCATGAATAGCCTCTTTATGGGACTGGTGCTGGCCATGCTGGTTGTATACGCCCTGCTTGCTATCCCGTTTCGCAGTTATATCCAGCCGCTGATTATCATGGTGAGCATCCCCTTCGGAATCGTGGGAGCGATCTTCGGTCATCTTCTCATGGGCTACAGCCTCAGCGTGATGAGCCTGTTCGGGATTGTGGCCCTCACTGGTGTGGTGGTCAACGATTCGCTGGTGTTGATCGATTTTGCCAACCGACAGCGGGCAAAGGGCAAAAATCCGCACGATGCTATTCATACGGCGGCAATCAACCGCTTCCGCCCGATCCTCCTGACATCGCTCACGACCTTTGGAGGACTGACCCCTATCATGCTCGAAACCGCTAGACAGGCCCGTTTCATGATTCCCATGGCCATTTCACTCGGCTTCGGGGTCCTCTTCGCAACCCTGATCACACTGATTCTGGTGCCCTGCTTCTACCTGGTGGTTGAGGATCTTAAGTTGAAAAAACCCGGCGAGTTATCGGACGTCGGAGTGAGAGAACCCGTTGATGTAACGGGTAGATGAGATAAAATATTGGGGTGAGTGACCGGATTTGAACCGAGCACTTTGGCCCTAAATAATTGAAATAACTATGGTTCAAATGACCTTGGCATCAAAATGACACTATCTGTGATTGGGGCGGCAGGATTTGACCTGCAAACGCTGGCATCGCCAAGCCAGAAGGCTAAGGCGGTCAAGACTGCAAATACAAAGCTTCACTGTGGCTGATCGGGCCAAATCATTGAATGCGGGATGAAACATGCTACTACCTGACAACTTGTTTTCCGCTCATCCCGGCTATAGCTTACTTCCTGAACTCCTTAGATGACGGATATCCAACATTTCAATCTTATTGATGTTTTTTCTCAGAAATGAAATAAAAATGGCCTTGAAGACCTGTATATGATATTGTAGTAGAAATTTGTATTTTCTAAGGACACAAATCTAGCGCATTGAATAAAAAGTAATGTTAATAGAATGCGAAGTCTCGGATTTTCGAAAGGTGGTGAGATACCGAGGGGTTATGAAAAACTACCACCATAGAGAAAGGATTGACCGATGAATACAGACATGAAAGCAAAGATCAAGTTTGGAGCCGGAGGCATTATTATTGGGGCCGCACTCGCCATGATTATTGGTTTCAGCTGGGGTGGATGGACAACCTCCAGCACTACCACCGAGATAACGGAAAAGGCGATCCTGGCAAATAAGGTGGCGATCTGCGTCGCCCAATTTATTAAGGACCCGAACTACGAAGAAAACCTTAAGAAATTTGAGAAACTCGACTCATACGGAATGAAAAACACAAGTGACTATGTACGGAAATTTGGCTGGGATAAAATGCCCGGGGAAGAAAAAGTCGACAGTGATGTATGCAAGGCATGTGCTAAGGGCATTGAAGCTCTTATCAAAAAATGAGATAAACTGTTATCTTCACAACTAACTTCGTCTTTAAACCCTTTTTGGAAAAGTTATAACAGTATTTCCGCTTCTCAAGTGAGGGCTGGGTTTTATGTTTTAATCATTCTTTTTAATAGGTGATCTTGTGAGAGATAATAATAAGACAAAGAAGCAGCTCGTACAGGAACTGACGGCATTGCGCTCGCAAAATGCCGATCTGAAAAAATCAACAGCCGGAAATCTATCAACTGCGTCTGCATCCGAGGAGTCCGCTCGCTATGCAGAAAGTATTTTGGGAACTGTTCGAGAGCCCCTTTTGGTCCTGGATGCGGATCTGAAAATAGTCTCGGCAAACCACAACTTTTACAAAACTTTTAAAGTAACTCCGGATGAGACGATTGGGAGTTTTATCTATGACCTTGGAAACAAACAATGGGACATCTCTAAACTTCGGGAGCTGCTTGAAGAAATTCTTCCTGAAAAAGAAACGTTCAACGGCTTCGAGGTTACCCATAATTTTCAAGACATCGGTCATAAAATCATGCTGCTCAATGCCCGCCAGATTGAACAGGGGATGGGCAAGGAACGGATCATTCTGCTGGCTATCGAGGATATCACCGCGCGCAAAAAGGCCGAAAACGACCTGCATCTTAGCGATGAGAAATTTCGCAGCTATGTAGAACAGGCTTCCGAAGCAATTTACCTTTTTCAATTGAAAGAACCAATATCGGTTGATATGCCCGTTGAAGAACAAATCAAAAATCTTTACGAAGGTTATGTAATTGAAGCAAACGATTCCCTGGCAAAAATGTATGGTTTCGACAAAGCAAACGAACTAAATGGAATGACCCTTGCCGAATTTCATGGAAGCACAGATAATCCGAAGAATTTAGAATTCCTTAGAGCTTGGATTGAAGCAAATTACCGCATTACTGATACGGAGTCTAAAGAAGTTGACAACGATGGAAATGAACTTTGGATTACGAATAATTTAATAGGACATGTTGAAGACGGTTATTTGATACATATATGGGGTACACAAACCAATATAACAGAAAGAAAGCAGGCAGAAGAGAAGCTTGAAGAAGCAAATACAATAATTAATAAAAGCCCTTCAGTAGCTTTTACATGGAAAAATGAGGAAGGGTGGCCAGCCAAATATGTTTCGAAAAACGTAGGTTCACTACTCGGATATACTGTAAAAGATTTCACATCCGGGAATGTAGCTTACCTAAAGTGTATTCATCCTGATGATATCGAACGTGTAATACAGGAAGTCATGGAGGTTAGCAGTGATAAGAGTAAAGAGGAATTTGTTCACGAACCATATAGAGTCGTTACAAAAGATGGCAAAGTGAAATTTGTTAGTGACTGGACATTTATCGTTAGAGATGAAAAGGGTAATATCACGCATTATAAAGGGATTATAGCAGACATCACCAAGCGCAAGCAGGCAGAGGAAAACCTTCAGGATACCCTTGAAAGTCTCAGGAAGGCTGTTGCCACGACCATCCAAGTCATGGTGTCCACAGTGGAGGCACGAGACCCCTATACGGCCGGCCACCAACTCCGAGTTGCCGATCTTGCCCGTACCATCGCCACGGAGATGGGATTACCCCAGGAGAAGATCGAAGGTATTCGTATGGCGGGTTCCATCCATGACATCGGTAAATTATCCATCCCCGCGGAGATATTGTCCAAACCCGGCAAGCTGTCAGACATTGAGTTTTCCCTGATAAAAGAGCACGCCCGGAAAGGGTATGAGATGCTGAAGGATGTGGACTCCCCCTGGCCCCTGGCAGAGATTGTCTACCAGCATCATGAACGGATGGATGGTTCCGGCTACCCCAGAAATTTGAAGGGGGATGAGATTCTCATGGATGCCCGCATTATGGCTGTGGCCGACGTGGTGGAGGGCATGGCTTCTCATCGGCCTTATCGTGCTACTCTGGGGATTGACGCAGCTCTGAAGGAGATCGAGGATCAGCGGGGGGTTCTTTACGACGCGGACGTGGTGGATACCTGCCTGCGGTTGTTTAGGAAGAAAGATTATCAGCTTCAATCCTGAAGGAAGAGAACGGAAATGTGGAGTTACAGGCTCGTGTCACTGCGATCGATTGTTAACAATAATTTCCAGAGTCTGATCATAGGGCTTTTGCTGTTTACGGGGCTTTATCTCACAAGTCTGTACAGCTATCTTCTGTTTCATACTCTCGCGGAAGGTTTTTCAATCGTCATCGCCGTCTCCCTCTTCCTGATAGCCTGGAACACACGTCAACATACAGCAAATAATTATGTCCTGTTTCTCAGCATCGCCTTTCTGTTTGCCGGCCTCATCGATTTTTTCCACACCATGGCCTACAGGGGGATGGGGATCTTTACCGGCTATGATGCCAACCTGCCTACGCAGCTATGGATTGCCGCCCGCTACCTTCAAAGTCTGTCTCTGCTCGCAGCGCCATGGTTCATCGATCGGAAACTGAACATCCGCGCCATCCTGGTTTTTTATCTTTCCGCGACCATCCTGCTGCTGGCGACCGTCTTTTCCGGCACGCTGTTTCCCGCCTGCTTTGTCGAAGGCCAGGGGCTGACCCCCTTCAAAATCGTCAGCGAATACATCATCTGCTTTGTCCTTATAGCTTCCCTGGTCTTGCTGTTACGGCGGCGTGACAAGTTTGATCCACACATCCTGCGATTGATTGTCTGGTCCATCCTCTTTACAATCGTCTCGGAACTGGCCTTCACCTTTTACGTTAGCGTCTACGGCTTATCAAATCTGATCGGCCATTATTTCAAAATACTCGCGTTTTACCTCATTTACAGAGCGATCATCGTGACCGGTCTGGAAAATCCGTACAGCCTCATTTTTCACGATTTAGAGCAGAATCGCCAAGAGACACAGACCATTCTTGATGCCTCCCCCATCATGATCTTTTACAAGGACAGCGAAAACAGATTCATCCGCGTGAACAAGGCGTTTGCCGAGGCAATGAAGCTGGCCAAAGAGGGAATCGAGGGGAAAACAGCCCTTGAAGTTTTTCCCGATCAGGCGACGAACTATTTGAAGGACGACAAGGAGGTTATCGCATCGGGTAAGCCAAAAATCGGCATTATCGAACCGATCGACACCGCAAGCGGCACCAGGTGGCTGCACACCGATAAGATACCGTACAGGGATATCGACGGGAACATTATCGGCATTATCGGCTTT